>SMTZ1_10000432_pt1 | contig 66461 bp, 54 predicted proteins | sample DeeMarSWOR136_30_FD_25667 | JGI IMG/M metagenome (IMG submission 25667) | reverse complement strand
TAATAGTCACCCAGCCAGAAAGGTCTGCCCTATCGTCTTTGTCGTTCAATGTCACAACATAATCGGCCCTCCAGTTGATGCCATTTGTGAGGTACGACGTCTCGATCTTCTGGGTGTTTGAGAGGTTGTTTTCAAGGAGCCAAACAAGGGTCGGTTTTGAGATAAGGTTATCCGGGACCTCAGGGAATATAATCCTTCCAGGATACCCAAAGGTTATCTCGTCACCTATCTTAAATATTGCCCCCCCGTTATTTGATAGAAGTGTGGCCCTTACGATCTCCTCCCTCTCCGTGTAGGGGTTTTTATAGTATAGTTTCACCTCTTTACCCACATATTTGTCGAGGAGCTTCTGCGGATTGAGCAAGTCATACTCGTAGTTCTGCTCGAGGATTTGAAGGCTTTGAGGGTCTATGAGAGATCTTATATAAACGCTTGTAGGAATTATCTTAGATGCAACATCCATAAACCTTAACTCCCCTATCCCCTGTGAAAGTTTTATCTCCCTCTGATCTTTAACAAGTCCGAGGTTAACATTGTAGATTGTTACTGCCACACCTTTTTGATCTTCCAAGGTGGTTGAAAGAATGCTGGGTCTTTCGTTATCTCTTTCCCTAACTGCCAATGCACTACTTCCGATTCCCATCAAAAAGATAACCACGAAAGCAATGTAATAATATCTCCTTCTCATTTCGGACCTCCTTCGATTTTTTTCTGAACGATCTTAGTCCGTTAGACAAAGGAGGTTTCCAGAAAGTTCCCGAATACGCCAAATTTTTCCTATGAATGCCCAGAAGGAATTGGAAGGTACTGAAATTGGGAGGCTTATTTTAATGCACGAAAGCGTTCCTGGTCATACTTTTAGGGTGGGATTCTTGTCAGCTTGGAGAATTATTGAAAACGGAGAGGAAGCACGTTTAACGGAAGACACCAAAACGCCCGCAGGGGTTAAATAATTACCTCGATTGAAATACTAATGGGAAATGTACCGATAAACTACCGGTAATCAAACACCTCAGGTGCCTCCGTAACCGATAGTCACTTTATCTCCCTCGACAATAACCGGGACTTCCCGAACGCCATTGGAATACTTTAACATCTCCTCTAATTTTGCGCTGTCTGATTTGACATCGACGTATCTTGCGGTATTGCCGTAGGCTGACCTAGCCTTATCAGTATGAGGTCAGCCGGCCTTGCCGAAGATAATAACCTTTTCTTCCATGATAGCACCTCCCATTCATTGAGCTCTCAAAGGGTAAGAGTAGATAAATCATTTGTAGGCCAAGCAAATTACGACTATCATATGGATACCTTTGTTTGTGGCGGGACGAGATTACAAGGCCCTATTGTTTTCTTACAATCTCTATCTTTATCTCGATACTACCTTCCCGAGGCTCTAAAGCCAAGGCCTTTTCTTTAACCTCTCCAACGCGCTTCAGTTTCTCAAGGAGCTCCTTCACTTTTTTAGAATCAAGCTCTGCGACGATGATGTTTCTCTGCACAAAATACTCTTTTTTGATTATTTTCCCTCCAGATCGAATAAAGGCTTCCTCAATTTCCTTCCCCGCAGTTTCGATGTCTTTGACATTAATCGTTAAACTGATAGCTTCGTCTTTCCTCTCAACCAATGCCCGCGTTCTCAATTCGCATGGTAAGGCTTCGCGTTTTAATTCACCTTTTTTCACAACGCCTGCTGATGGCAAAACCTTGTCCCGTTTTGCGACTTTCGCAGGTGCTTTGGGTGCTTTTACATGCTTGCCTACCGGGATTTCTTTTTCTTCTGCAAGCGTGAATTGCTCTGCGGGTTTAGCAGGGAGGGGTTTGGCCTCGTCAAGAGCATGGGTTTTTTCTTTTTCTTGTAAAAGGATTCTTGGTGTGACCTCCGCTGGAGGGGCTTTTGCAAGTTTTACCTCCGGTTGAATTGTCTTGAAGACATAAATCGTGACCACTGCTACTAAGATGGTGGCAAGGGCTTCAATTGGCAGCTTAATATGGAGTGGATAAAATAATCTCTGGAATACCCCCCTCTTTGGCGCGACTTCTGATCTCACCCTCGCCATAACTTTCCCTGCCAGCCACGGAGGGGGCTCCATCTCTTCGAGGTTTTGTACATACTCAAGGGTCTTCTTCAGATCAGCAAGAGACCCATTGCATTTCTGACAGGTTTTTAGATGTTCATCAATAAGCACCTTTTCTTCAGATGAAATAATGCCCTCCATGTAAGCCGATAGCTTTTCTTGAATGTCCCTGCATTCCATATTATAGATCCCCGATCACTTCCTTCAAACAGTCCTTGATAGCCTCCCTTGCCCTGAAAAGCCTTGATTTGACGGTACCTTCCGGGACTTCAAGCAAATCGCTTATTTCGCCATAGGAGAGGCCTTGTATATCCCTCAGGATCAGTACTTCTCTGAACTCTTCATCGAGGGAGTTTATGCATTCCTGCACTTTCTGTTGGACATCGCGTTTTTCAAGGTTTTCGAGGGCAGAAGGTTCACTCGACGCGAGTTCTCCTCTTGTCTGGCCATCATTAGTAGGAATAGGATTATTGATGGAGAACTTTTCGCGATGGCGTTGTGTCTTCAACTGCTTAAGGCGGTTTTTCGAAAGATTCATGACTATCGTGTAAAGCCATGTGGAGAACTTGGCCGTTCCCTTAAAACTCTTTATGCTTCTATATGCAGAGACAAATGCATCTTGCACGATGTCGCATGCCTCTTCATAGTTCCCAATCATCCTGTAGGCAATATTGAACATGCTCTTCTGGTGCTTTTTTACCAATACTCCAAAGGCATCCACATCACCCTTTTTACATAAAGAGACAAATTCATAGTCTTCATCCGTTGTTTTTTGCTTCTTTTCCCTCATCTAACTAAGACAGTTCCGCCAGGAGATTTGTTCCTTCATTGAAAGTACAAAGGTCGACAGCTGCGAATCCGGCATCACTTGTTGTCCGGAGTTACGCTGTCTACTCCTTCTTCGTTTTGAGTTCCTTTCCAATACTCCATGCTCGTCCAAGGTGCTCTCCAATTTTCCAGTAATTATTGTCGTGCATGGAGAATACAATTGGGTTCATCCTCTTGATGTCCGGGAGGCCGTTGTTTAGGTATTGATCCTCGCAGTAGGCTGCGACAATTTCCCCCAAAAAAACTTCGTCAATGGCAAATTCCAAGGTCTGGATGAGTTTACACTCCAGGTTAAGGGAACATTTCTGAATCATGGGGGCAGATTTGAGTTTACCATAAAATGTCTCAAAAAGATTAGACTTGTCCACTTTGTGTCCGGAGACTAAACTACAGTAATCGGTAATTTTCACTAATTCCTGTGAAGGGATATTGACACTGAAAGTGCCGTTTTCCTTAATCCCGATGTTTGTATAGTGGGCTTTACCCAGGGCCACTGAGATGATAGGGGGACTGTGGTTCATAATGCCGCAATAAGCAACAGTCAGATAGTTCGGCATACCGCGTATGTTTGCCCCCACCAGTGTGGTTGGCATGGGGTACAAAAAAGTCTTGGCACCGATTTCGAGCTTTTTCATTGTCTTTTCCTCCCGCTTCTCCCTTTGGATATATCCTTTTATCCGGGATAAAGGCGTTTCGGATAAAGTTTCACATATTTGTGAAATACTGAAGGCATTTGGATGGACGAAGCTGACCGTAAAACGACCTTATACGGCGTATGCCCTTAATGGTGCCCCTGTTGATGATGGTGATGTAAATCTTCCCCCCCCATTCGATTTATACCCTCGCAGCTTGTCATATTTGTGATTCCGCTTTGCTGAAAGAACCTTTTTCATCTCCAAATGAGCTTCCAAATGGGTAAAACGAAGTTCGCCTTCAGTCCTAGCTATCTCAGAAGTTAGAGATTACAGTTGTGTTCCATCAATTTTTTGCTCAGCGAATAAACTGTCCAGTATCTTTTCCTTCTCAACAATTAATTTTCCTAACCGAACCGCTTTCTTGTGCATTCGGTTATAAATCTCCTTTGTTTTAGAAAATTGCTTTTTCGAGGGATGCAATTGCTTAGATAAATCCAAAGCATGTTTTGGTCCTGGATAATGGTTCAATTCGCCTGCTTTCGCAAAGCCCATACCTTTGCCTGACAAGAACCCCTGAATCTCTTCTACGGAGAGGGATTTTATTTTCCTTTTCACTAGACCTGCGTGAGGCGATTTCAAATCTTGACCAAGAGCAAGAGAAGAAGTAGCAATCAATATTGCTGTTATCATTATCAATTGGGGCATCTTTCCCCCTCCTTTTAATAGTCACAGAGCGCCTGGCATCTCCTCGATTGATGAAGTCGCCGAAGGTGGCTTGAGCAAAGAAATTGAGCTGCCAATCTGGTGTTATGCGACACTAAACGATTTAGCTACATAAGCTTCTTAATAAAATCGATGCTCGTCTTATCGTCCCACTTTGCGGCACCTACATGTTTAAAGACTATTTGACCATCTTGTGAAACGATAAATGTTGCCGGGATCCCCCGGGTCTTAAAAACATGGGGTTTTTTACCAGTGAGGGTATAAATCGGGAAAGTGAATCCCTTTTCTTTCACGAATTTGTTGACTTTTGTTCTCTCCTCGTTCGATACAAAGATGAAATCAATGCCTTCGTTTTTTATCTCGTCATATAGGCGTTGGATACTTGCCATTTCAGCCACACAGGGGGGACACCATGTCGCCCAGAAATTGAGAAAAGTGACTTTTCCTTTAGTTTTCCCTACATCATATTCTTTGCCATCAAGTCCTCGTACATGCCAATTATAGTCCATTCTTGTTTGAGTGGGGAAAGGCGGGGGCTGAAGTATTGACTCAATTTTTTCCCCGGTCCTTGATGTGAATGATCAAATAAGGATATAGCCTCCACCAATGATTATTAAGATCGTCAAGATTAACCCTGCTACCAATCCAATAAAAAAGTTTCTATTAAGAATTTTCATCTATTAATCTCCTTTGGAGATTGTACTGAATGTGGCAAGAAGTTCTCGGGTTTTGCGAATCATAACGGGATATGCTGTATTAGAAAACGTATGACATAAGGTGAGTTAAAAAAAATTTATCGAATATCTTTTCTCATGTTGAACATTATGTTTTCATCATCCCAAATGATATTATCTAAGTTTTTAAAATGATGATTAGTATTCTCTTGAAATTTCTGTAAAGCTTCTTCAAACTCTATTTCATTATATAGGTAAAATGTAGAATAATGATGATGTCTGGCTTGTGTTACGAGCCACTCTAATGTAGCCATTCGTTTGTATTTGAAGTATTGAGTGAATTTCATTTTTAGAGTTGGTATCTCACGTACCATTTCTTTCAATTCGCTTAGTTTGTAAAGCCGTTTCTCTTTTTTATGGAATTCGGGGAAAAATCTTCCCCAAATATTCCTTTTGTTTTGGCTTGGTAACCGAGTGTAGATAAACAAGTTTCCATTCTGTCTCAAAACCCGAGATGTTTCTTTTAGAAAATCTAAGCATTTGAAATGATGTATGGCATTGAAAGTGACTATAGCATCCAAAGAATTGTTTGGTAGTGGTAAAGCCATTGCCGATGCATTTATTGTTTTGAAATTTCTTATTTTGTGTTTTTTTAAATTCTTAGTAAGTTCATTCAACATCCTCCTATTATAATCAATGCAAGTGAGATAGAGCTTCTCTCCTAGATGATGGAATAATTTTATGTCATATCTCCCCACCCCACAACCAACATCTGCTGCTTCAATTTTATTCAAATTTTGCAGTTTCTCTTTAATAAACAGAATTGGTTCTACATCTGTTGTTCTCAGATCTTCATATCTATGTGCGATTGCCGAAAAATGAGGATGAATCCTTTTCATAATGAAATCTCATGCGGTTACCGTACTGATAAAGCTTTTACTTCTCTCATTGTATCAAATGCATCTTTAGTGTCAAAGCAAAATTGGGGGACCGAGCTAAAGGAGCTGTCTTGATTTCTCATAGATATGGCTACAGTGCCCTCAAGTTTCTCAGTAGGGAAGGCATAAATGAGCCACCGCTCACAAGTCTTTTAGTTTCTCAGTTGACTGGTGGGGGTATTAACATTAGGCTGGATGCATGTCGTCCGGCTGTGATGAATCACGCCCACCTTGTGGGGGGTACGGTATTACTGTACAATTTCAAAGGTGGCAAAGTCCTCACTAGTTTGATATGGAAAACAACGCGCCATAATTCTTACAGGTAACTCCCATCAGTGACGTGCTCGTACCCCTCGGCGTGACAGAAGTCGCGCACGAAGAAGGTCTTTGGTCAGAAAGAGACAGGACCGGAGAATATGGTTAATCCGTTTGTATTATTTCTTTTGGGCTTAATTCTTGGAGTCTTAACAGGTTTCTTTGGGGTAGGTGGTGGCTTCTTGCTGACGCCTACTCTGAATATCTTGGGTTTTCAAATGGTTCATGCAATCGGTACGGGGTTTTCTGTCATAGCGGGAAACAGCTTGGTCGGTGCCATGAGACACCACAAACTGGGGAATGTGGATCTCAGATTGGGTATCACCCTCGGGCTATTTAGCAGTGGAGGAGTGGAGCTAGGGAAGAGACTCGTACTGTATTTAGGGAAGCTAAACCTTGCAGGACCGTATGTAAGGGTAGCCTATATCGTTTTACTGGTTTTGATCTCCATCTTTATCTTCAGAGATTATTATCAATACTGGAAGATAAAGCAGAATGGGCAAAGAGGCGAAATGCTGGAAATGGGGGAGAGAAGGTCTGTGCTGACAGGTCTTATTTATCGGATGGGGCTCCCCCCAAGGATTTCGCTACCTCATTCGGGAGTGGAATCCATATCAATTTGGGTGATCATTGTCTCCGGTGTTCTTATCGGTTTCTTTTCGGGCTTTATGGGGATTGGGGGTGGGGTCATCGTTCTCCCATTATTGATCTATGTGATCGGAGTACCGACCATCACTGCTGTTGGGACCTCTTTAATCCTTGTATTTCTCACATCATGTTATGGAACTGTCGTCTATGGTTTTGCAGGAAGTGTGGAATGGATAGCGGCTCTGATAATTCTTGCCGGTTCACTTATCGGCGTGCAATTGGGAGTTTACGCGACCAAATACGTGATAGGTATGAGGATAAAGATTCTGTTTGCCCTGTTGCTTTTGGTCGTGGCGGTCTCTGTTTTTCTGAAACAGATCAATATGGTAACTTTGAGCGGCTACCTTGTGATAAGCTCAGCTTGTGTGCTCTGTCTTGCCATTCTATTCCCCTTGCGGAAGAGCCTTTTGGCCCGGACCACTCGCCAGAAAATGTAGGCGGTGAAGAATCTCGAAGCGGCGAGGAAAATCTGGGAACCAATTCTGGGAAAATCCAAGCCCGACGATGCCTCCGTGGATGAGCCCGAAAAAATCAGGGTAGCGAGGTACTGGCTGGGCGATGTCGGATTCGAGTTGATGGAATCCACAAGCCCTGAATGGGGAGGTTGCAAAGTTTATCCAGAAGAGGGGAGAGGGCATCATGCTCATTGGGTTGCATGTGGATAATACCCGCGAGGCCATGGAAGAGCTGAAGGCGAAGGGTTACACCTTCATTGGTGGTACAAGGCCATTCAGGAATTGCGAACTCGCGTTTATTCATCCCAAAGATGTCAATGGCGTACTCTTGGAACTCATCGACTATCCGTGGGACGAGTTCAAGAAATAGGGTGGCTGGCCATCAGATTTTTTTCCATTTAATTGTGAAAAAAAGACAGGAGCCCCTGAGGAGTTCTGTAGAAACTCCAGGAAACTTCCGTTCGAAACAGCTTGACATTCCCTCCGCAATGCAGCAGTATGTGGCATGGAAGGGGAAACAGGGCAGTAAGTAAACGGTTAAAGGATTTCACCGGAAGTTCGGATTCCCAGGCAGGTACCCCGTTGGAGATCATGGGAGGATTTTAGGGAATTCGATATAGTGACCTCATGGACCGCATTTTGAATCAATTGATTCAACTCCAGGAACTCAATTTCGTCCTTTCCGAACAGCGCACATTGGTCCCCAAATTCCGTTTGACGGATCTCGAAAGCTCCGTCAAGGCATTGATAGCAAACCTTCCCGATGAAATTGCAACCCTCTATGAAGGATTGCAGGAGCGTCACCAGGCGGCGGTCGTCCCCGAAGCTAACGGGACCTGTTCCGGTTGCGGTATCTCCTTGCCCACATCGATGGCGGCGGAAATTCGAACCGGGAAGGGGATTCAACAATGTCCAAATTGCAGGAGAATTCTGTATCACTTTGAGGGAGCACCTCGACAATTGAAAAGGCGTCTCGAGCGGACTGGAAGGCCGAGGGCTGGCATTGCCCGATTCTCTTCCAGAGAACTGATGTTTCCCCGCATCGAGGCGGAAGACCGGGATGATGCTATTTCCGAGTTGATCCAATTGATGGCCGCCAAGGGGTTTGTAGAAAATCCGGAGAATTTGTTAGCAGCCGCCCTTCGTCGGGAGTCAATCATATCAACCTCCTTAGAGCATGGCCTCGCATTTCCCCACGTTCGTGGCGTGGAGGGCGGGGGGTTGACCTTTTCCCTGGGATTAAAGAAGCAAGGCTTGAAGTTTGATCGCTCCAAGGGCCGGTTGACCCGCATCATCTTCTTCATTGTCATTCCCTCGGCGGCCAGCGTATTTTACCTACAGCTGCTTTCCGGTTTCATAGGGACATTTCGGGAGGATAGCGCGCGGAAAAAACTATTGGCCTGTAAAACCTCCGAGGAAATGTGGACGACGCTCAACACCCTGACGCAGAAAACCATCCCATAACTTGGATTGGTCAGGAGGCCTTAATGGCTATCACGAAGAATGTGGCAAGAGGTGAGGGAATCCTCCGCATTATCCTTGGACTTATTCTCATACTTTATGGCTTTTTTCTGGCTGGATTCTGGAAGCCGCTGTTCTTTGTCGTAGGCGGCCTTTTGGTGCTGACTGCCATCGTCGGATACTGACCCTGAAAGGGATTTTTGCTGAAGGTCTTCAGCAAGAAATGACCGGGTTTCCTCTCCATCCAAATTCCAGGGGTTAATCCATCACTCTGGAAAACCCCTCGGCTGAGTGGCATCCCCCAAATCTTCATTGGGTTTCAGGTGGTATGCTTCCGGGTTGAAAGGCTGCCCGGTAGCTCAGGTTGAATCGATGTAGGCGGTTCGAGACATGGGGATAGAGGATCAATTCCTCTTCTTCGAATTCCTCCATCAGGGACGGCATCATTGCGAAGATTCGCCTCCTCAGCCTTTCCAGTTTTTTGGGGGAGGAGAAGGAAGTCATAACCGCGGGATTGCAGCTGACACCGACATTGAACAGATACTCAAGGGCGTGCAGTTGAAGTTCAAATCCCTCGGGTTTGGAGTTGGTGAGCATGGTAAATTCATCCTGGTCACAGCCTTTTATGGAAACCCTTACGTGTAGAAAGGGGAAAGCAGCCAGATCTTGGGCATAGCTCTTATCTGCACCAATCAAGATGCCGTTCGTCTCAAGGATGAAGAGATTCCCTTTCCAGCGGAGGTTATCGAGTAATCGAAGGAGGTGAGATCTTCCAATGGTGGGTTCCCCCCCGCTAAGCCTCAATTGTTTGATCGCTTTTTTTCGAGCTTTTGAGAGAAGCTTCCGAGCGACCTCATGGGGATTATAGAAGTATCCCTCTTTTTGCGGGTTAAAGAGAATTGAATCCCTTACCCAACAAAATTTGCAGAGAAGGCCACATCCCACGCAGTCACCGGTGACGATACCTCCATACCATCTATCCGTTCGGAATCGATAATATTTTCGGAGTTCTCCCCTGACCACCTTTTTCTCAATGGCCTTATGTCTTGCAACCGGATCGTAGGCCATCGGCATTCCTTTCGGGAAACATGGTAACGGAGTGGGAAGTATTTGAGATTTGAGATGCTTTCCTTTTCCTATCCCTGTTCTCGTTTGTTGTCCTCGACGATGACCTCCACTTCAGCCATCCCTTTTTTGCGGACCAATTCAGGGGGTTCACCCAATGCATAGGTGATGACGAACTCATCACTCGGCAAGAAATGACTCGAGCTCAGTGATTTTTCGGTGAATTCCTCCTCAGGAATCCCGTCTATGTAAATGGTGTTCCGGCGGATAAAGATATCCACATCGGGATGTTTCTCTCTGGCTTCCATCAGCCTCTTTCTCAAACTCATCCATTCCTCCTTTCCTTTTGTCAATGGATTTCAATGATTTCAATGAGATCTCTGAAGAACTGGGAAAAGGAGCTCAGAGCGCGAATTAAGATTTTTTCGGTAACCATTCTTAGTGAAGCGAACTTCAGAATGGTCGAAAAAATATTTTTGGGCAGTGAAGAGCGGGTTTTTCAGACATCTCTCCATCGTATCTCATAAGAGTATCCTTAGCAAGGGCAGGTTAGATGCCTCCTTGCCCGGCCTACAATATCTTCGAACATGGGCTGAGTTAGGCACCCAGTCTGCGTATTGTGTTGACTTGGGTGATAGGAAGTAAGGAGGATTTTGCCGTCGGTAAGCAGATATTCATGACCATGTCCGAATTTCATCTCTCGAGGGGGCTTTCCCTCCTTAAATATGACCTTTAAGAGTCCATTGAGAGCGATTTGCCCCAAAGCCACTATAACCTGAATCCCCCTTAAGAGGACTATTTCCTCGGCAAGATAGGGGCGGCAATTTTCAATTTCCTCCTTCAACGGCTTGTTTTTCGGGGGAGCGCACCGGATAACTGCGGTGATGAAACAGTTTCGGAGAGCCAGTCCATCTTCCCTGTGAACCGATTGGGGTTGATTGGTGAATCCAAACGGGTGCAGGGTGCGAAAAAGCCAATCACCCGAACGATCACCCGTGAACATTCTTCCTGTGCGGTTACCTCCATGAGCTGCAGGGGCTAGACCGACGATGAGGAGTTTTCCCGCCGGATCGCCGAAACCCGGAAGAGGCCTTCCCCAGTAGTGCCAGTTTTGGTATCGACGTCGTTTCTCCCGGGCTATCTGTTCGCGGTATGCGACAAGTCTCGGACATTTGCAGCACTCAATGATACGATCGCCAAGCCGTTTAAGTTCTGTTCCAGGACGCCGCAAACCTTCCCTCCATACCATAGAACCTTGATTATCCTCCCATGGGGTGTAAACCCAACTGAATGATAAGAATTATACTATTAATGAAGTTGTGAATCGAGGTACCAGGAAGAGACCTCATTGTTTTTTTTGATTATTATTCCCTTTGTGGTATAATTCTATCAAACCGTAAAAGGATTTAGGGAGCAATCGCCATCAAAAGGGTTTTTGGTCACTTAACAGGCCTTAAGTCCAGCCAGATAAAGAGATTAGAGCGTATATATCGAAGAAGGATCCCTCCACAGAAGGTCATCACATCTGAGATAGCCCGATATCTTTCCGAGGTTTCCCAAGAGCTCAAGCGACAAGTAGGAATTCTGGTCAACCGCAAGGGGATTATCGAATACGTCATCGTAGGAGATCATCAAGGGATCGTCATTCCACCCCTGCCCAGGTATAGGAAGGGGTTGTTGAGGCTTCGGGGCCTCAGGTGTATCCATACCCATCTACGGGATGAACCCCTTACCCAAGACGACATTACCGACCTTGCCCTTTTGAGGTTTGACATGATGGGCGCTTTATCCGTTGACGGTTCTGGGTTACCCGGTCGTATTTACTTGGGGCACCTGCTTCCGGAGAATCCCACGGAGAAGAAGTGGGAAGTCCTCCCGCCTCATCGTCCATGGGGGTTGGAGATCGATTTCCTCGACTTCATTCAATCCCTGGAGGATGAATTTGAGCGAACTCAGCGCGTGAAAGCCTTAGAAGAAGGGAAGGAAAATGCCCTTTTGGTTACTGTAGCGGATTCCAATCAGAGGGACGTCGAGGAGTCGGTTCAAGAGCTGAAGGAATTGGTTAAAACCAGCGGTGGCGTGGCGGTAGATTCCCTGATTCAGCGTCCAAAGAAGTTGCGTCCCAGGCTTCTCATAGGAAGGGGTAAACTAACCGAGATAACCATACGTTGCATGCAATTGGGAGTGGACCTCATCATCTTCAATAGGGATTTATCTCCCGCCCAAATGGCCTCCATTAGCGATTTTACGGAGCTGAGGGTGATCGATCGGACGCAGCTGATTTTGGATATTTTTGCCCTAAGAGCCCATAGCCGAGATGGGAAAGTCCAGGTTGAATTGGCTCAGCTGCGGTACCTATTACCAAGGCTTACGGCCAAAAATACGGCCATGTCCCGTTTAACCGGAGGGATTGGGGGTCGTGGTCCAGGAGAGACAAAACTCGAAATAAACCGGAGGCGGGTGAGGGATAGGATTGCCCGTTTGGAGAAAGAGCTCAAAAACTTAGGCAAGGAGAGGGGACAGAGGAGGAAAAGGAGAATAAATCGAGGAATCCCCATTATCTCCATTATTGGTTATACAAATGCCGGAAAATCAACCCTCTTTAACGAACTGACAAGGAGCCACGTGAAGGTTGAGGAAAAGCTTTTTGCCACCTTGGATACTGCAACTCGGAGACTCCGCTTTCCAAGGGATCGAGAGGTGATTATTTCGGATACGGTTGGATTCATAAGGGATTTACCCAAGGATCTCATGGGGGCCTTTCGGGCCACCCTCGATGAACTAAAAGACTCCGATCTTCTCATACACTTGGCCGATCTCAGTAGCCCCGGTTTTGAAGAGCACGTCCTTTCCGCTGAGACGATCCTGAAGGAGCTGGACCTGACTACAATTCCCAAGGTCTTAGTCTTTAATAAGGAGGATAAGGTGGATTCGAGCTTCATCCGCCAATCCTGTCGGCGATACAATGCCATTGCCATATCGGCCCTCAAGGGGAAAAATCTGAGTAGTCTTATATCAAGAATAGAGGGGATGCTCTGGAAGGGAATGGATCCCATTGTTCATCTGCGTGTGGGTCGCGCTCAAACTCCCGGTTGACAAATGGAGAATGCTCTGGTATTGGGTAATAAAATCCTTCCGTTTCATTTCTCCGTTCATTTTCTATCTTTAACAGAGAGCCGTTCTATTGGAAATGGCTCCCATCAAGGGGGAATCTATTTTTGTATCTCAAACAACTTCATTGAGGAGTAATCATGTTAGAAGAAGCTCTCCAGGAATGTTTAACCTTTGACGATGTTTTACTCGTGCCCGCCAAGTCGGATGTGGTCCCGAAGGATGTTGATACCAGCACCATTTTGACCAATAGCATCACCTTAAATATCCCCCTTTTGAGTGCGGCGATGGATACCGTTACCGAAGCCAATACGGGAATCAGTATGGCGCGAGAAGGTGGTATCGGGATTATCCACCGTAACCTTTCCATCGATGCCCAGGCCATGGAAGTAGATAAGGTGAAGAAGTCGGAAAGCGGAATGATCAGGGATCCTATTACCATGGAACCGGATCAAAAGATTTACGAAGCTCAGGAAGTCATGAGGAAATACCGTATTTCCGGTGTTCCCATCACCAAGAACGGGAAACTGGTTGGAATATTGACTAATCGGGATTTGAGGTTTGTGAATCAATTGGACGAAAGAATTTCCACCGTAATGACCAAGGATAACCTCATTACCGTCCCCGAAGGGACGACATTGGAGCAGTCGAAGGCTTTGCTTCACGAGAATCGCATTGAGAAACTCCTCGTCGTGGATGAAGGGAACAACCTCAGGGGCCTCATCACCATTAAGGATATCGAGAAGATCAGGAAATACCCCAATTCATGCAAGGACGAACTGGGACGTCTGCGAGTTGGAGCAGCCATCGGAACCGGTGAGGATAGGGTGGCGAGGACTGAGGCCCTGCTGAAGGCAGGGGCGGATGTCCTGGTTATCGACACGGCCCATGGACATACCAAGAATGTAATGGAGGCGGTCAGGGATACAAAGCAGAACTTTCCGAACTGTCAACTGGTCGCGGGGAATGTCGCTACTGAGGAGGCAACGGAGGAATTGATAAAGGCCGGTGCGGATGCGATTAAAGTGGGGGTTGGGCCGAGCTCCATTTGTACCACTCGTGTTATTGCCGGGATAGGCGTCCCTCAGATTTCGGCCATCGTGGCATCTGTTCGAGCGGCCAGGAAATCCGACATTCCCGTGATTGCCGACGGGGGAATCAAATTTTCAGGGGATATCACCAAGGCCGTCGCTGCAGGCGCCCATTCGGTGATGATTGGAAACTTATTTGCGGGGACCGAAGAAAGCCCTGGGGAGATTGTGCTCTTTCAGGGGAGGAGTTACAAGGTTTATCGGGGGATGGGTTCCTTGGAGGCCATGAGGGAAGGGAGCCGGGATCGGTACCTCCAAGGGGACGTGGAGTCCGAGACTAAATTAGTGCCCGAGGGCATTGAAGGCCGCATTCCCTATAGGGGGGCTCTATCCTTTTGCGTGCAGCAGCTTGTGGGAGGATTGAAGGCAGGAATGGGATATGTGGGTTGCTGGAATGTAGAGGAGTTGCGTTCAAAGGCCACATTCATCAGGATAACCCAGGCGGGGTTGCGAGAAGGGCATGTCCATGACGTGATCATAACTAAGGAGGCCCCCAACTACCGATTGGAGTGATGGCGGGGGTAGAAGAGTGGGTTGATCGATGAGATGGATATTCAGAGCTCTCCTTCTTTCCGTGATCTGTTCCATCCTCTGGAATGGTGGCCAAGTCTATCCATCGGGGGGGGTTGGGCAGTCCGGGAAGGGTGCCTCCATCAATACCTACACTGGTCCCCCGGAACTCCACCGATATTGGCTTCGGCGAAAGGATCTCATCAACAGGGGAAAGACACTCATCGGCAAGAAGGAATTGGAGGAGATTCATCGAGTTCAATTAGATTGGGGTATACGCAATCTGCCTATTTTCGCCACTTTGTTGATTAGGGAAGGTTTGGAGGCCTCGGAAAGGGGTAGCTTCGAAGAGGCGACAGAGCTCTGTAGGGCGGCCAAAATGCTGGCTCCGGGATTACCGTACGGATATTTTGCCCTTTCAAGGGTATATTGGAGCAAGTCGAAACTTCGATTAGACCGAGTTTTGGCGGAATACCTGAAGGGCTTCCTTGCCTTCATCGAGAATTTCAAGCTCACCTTCATAAAATTTATGGATCTCTTCTTCCTCATTGGCCAGTCGATTCTCTTGGCTTTTTTGCTCTATTCATTCATTTTGTTCCTCAAATATTTCCCCCCCTATTTTGAGGGCTTAACGAGGAATTTCAAAGCTCAAGTTTTCCAGATTATGCTGGCAGTTTTGAAGATCGTGGGCATTCTCCTTCCCTTCTTCTTGCAACTAAATCTCACGTGGGCCTTCATGTATTGGTCCCTGCTCTGTTGGGTTTCTCTGGAGAAGCGGGAAAGGATCACGTTCTGCATCTTCCTCATCTTGCTCATCTATGTTCCCTGGACGATGAATATCTGCTCGAATTTCCTGGATCATTCCGCCAACACCTATGTGGACATTTATGAGGCAAACGAGGAAATATGGAACCGTGGACACAAGGAAGATTTGGTCCGGCGACTTAAGGCCAACGCCAGAGATGCACGACTCCTCTTCACATTGGGATTGATCAATAAGAGGGAAGGAGATTATCCAAAGGCTGAATATTATTTTAAACGGCTTATATCCAATGATGCCTCGGCTGCCGAGGCTATGACGAATTTAGCGAATGTTTACCTGGCAATGGGCAACGTCGATCAAGCAATTGAGTTGAATAGCAAAGCTGTCGATTTGAACCCTCGAAAGGCATCCTTTTATTTCAACCTCTATCGGGCGAATTCGAAAAAAACTAAGACCCTGGTCAAGACTGACCCGTCCATACAGAGAGCTACTGAACTCAACCCCCAATTAATCCATCACTACTTGAAAATCGAAACCGGCAATATGAATCGTTTCGTCATCGACGAGGGCCTCACGGCCATGAGCCTGTGGAAAGGCGTCGTTTATCATCTCATGGACAAATGGATAGATCCCAAAGGGCTTGTTTCAGTATGGGTAAAGCCGTTAACTGGGCGGTGGGGATTCGTTTCCCCCCTCCTATTCTTATGTATGGTGGTGGCTTTCTCAATACTGGCTAAACGGAAGGGGGGCATGAGGAAGTGTCCACTCTGCGGCAGTCCTAGCCATCGAGTCTATCCAAGAAAGGTGGAGGGCGATTTTATCTGTATGGGCTGCTATCGTCTTTTCGTGAAGAAAGAGGGCCTCAACCCAAAGATAAAGGTAAGGAAAATGGCTCAGGTTAGGGGATATCGGAAGAGGGAAGAGGCGATTTCGAGAATCCTCTCCCTTTTTTCCTTGGGAGCGGGTCACGTATGGAGGAATTATACAATAAGGGGAGTCATCCTCCTTTTTATCTTTTCCATATTTATTCTGCGACTAGTCTACTGGCACGGATTGATCAGGAATTCTGAGGTTATCCCGGCATCCTCACCGTTTTCGAGCGGGGCTTTCTTTATCGGACTTTTTGCTTGCTTTTATTTCATTTCCCTCAGGAGTATATCCCGTTTCGAGAGAAAAAAACAGGCATTGGACAAGATCAAAATCTCATTATGAGGAGGAAGGATGGCCCTACAAGGTGATCTAAGGGATTTCAGCATTACAGAGATCATTCAGCTCATAGGCCAACAGTTTAAGACCGGTGTTTTGAATGTCCAGCATGGCCGGAAGAAAGTGGAGATCTACTTTGTGGATGGGATGATCGTCCACGTCTTCTCGACCTATCGCGCCAGGAAGGACCTCTTGGGAGAGATTCTCGTCAAGGCCCAGGTAATCACCCAACAGCAATTGGACCAAGCCCTGAAAGTTCAGGAAGAGACATTACAGTATCTGGGGGAAATCCTCATCGATCTACAGTGGCTGAAAAAGGAGGAAGTCCTCAGGGTTATCCAGAACCAAATCTATGAGACCATTTATGATCTCTTCCAATGGGGAGAGGGGAATTTTCGGTTTGACCTGAGACTCGTTGAGAAATATCGAAAAATCCCATTGGCGTTGAGCCCGGAGAACGCTCTGCTCAACGTGCTTCGGATGTTGGACGAGTGGTCAGAAATCGAGAGGAAGATCTCCTCACCCTATATCGTTTTTGAAAAGATTCCCCCCGAGGAGATGGGAGAACAATACGATATCGGGAGGTTGGGGGAGATTAACGGGGAGAAGATGTCCGCGGAAGCCGAAGTGGTCCACGGTTTGGTGGATGGGGAACGTACCGTTCAAGAGATGGTAGATCGAAGCCTTTTGGGGAAATTTCAGGTTTATGATTCCATTGTAAAATTGGAGGAAGGGGGGATCGTCCGAAGGGTAGGCATAGAGAGGCCGAGCTTCAGGGATTTGGTGAGCTGGAAGGCCTTCAGAAATATCTCATTATTCCTGCGGTTCGGGGTTCTCTTCGTAATAATCTTCCTCTTGATCATCTCCTTTAAACCCTTTCTTAAGGACGTGGTGTTCAACTCTCGGATCGAGAAGCCGGAGGTGAATTTACCACGAACCTATTCGGACAGCTTGCATAGGACAAAGATATTAAAGGCACTGGAGATCTATCTCTTGGAAAGCGGGGAATATCCCGAGGATTTACAACAATTGGTTTCCTCGGGGATTTTGGCCGATTGGGATCTCTTATCTGAAGATGGCCGGCCATATCGCTACCAGGTAGAGGGCAAGGGTCGGATATCGCTGAGTCCTTGAACTGCTTCCCCAGTGGATTTTTTGCTCCTACAGAGAGGTTAATCCCATGCGGGACATCCATCATGAGAGGATCCTCGTACTGGACTTTGGTTCTCAGTACACTCAGCTGATTGCCAGGCGAATCAGGATGTGTCATGTCTATTGTGAGATTCACCCCTTCAATATGCCTTTGGAAGATATAAAGGAATTCCGTCCCCGTGGAATTGTATTCTCCGGTGGTCCGTCGAGCGTTCATGACGATGATGCCCCCATAGTTCAGCACGAGCTCCTGGATTTGGGTATCCCAATCCTTGGAATATGTTATGGAATGCAGTTAATAGCCCATCTCTTGGGGGGTGAGGTAATCAGAGCCCCTAAAAGGGAGTACGGGAAGGCCCAGATCGTGGTGGATGATCCCTCTGACATCTTTGTGGGCTTTGGGGAAAAGGGGATAAGGCATCCCGTGTGGATGAGCCATGGAGACCGAATAGAAGCGTTACCCGATGGATTTGAAAGGATAGCTCATTCGAAAAACTCTCCCATAGCTGCTATGAAAGGCAAAGGGGGAACGCTATTCGGCCTTCAATTTCACCCGGAAGTTGTTCATACTCCCAGGGGGATCGAAATTTTGAAGAATTTTCTCTATAAGGTATGCGGTTGCTCGGCCTCCTGGACCATGAAATCCTTTATTGAGGAGGCCATTAGCGACATCAAAAGGGAAGTGGGGAGAGAGAGGGTTCTCTGTGCCCTCAGCGGGGGGGTCGATTCTTCAGTGGTGGCCGTACTCTTGCATAAGGCCATAGGTGAACGATCCGTTTGTCTCTTCGTAGATAACGGACTTTTGAGGAAAGGTGAAGCCGATGAGGTTGAAGCGGTGTTCAAGGACCATTTCAAGATCAACTTGGTCCGTGTTGATGCTCAGGATCACTTCTTAAATAAGTTAGGCGGGGTTGTCGACCCGGAGGAAAAGAGGCGGATTATCGGAAATGAGTTCATCTATCTCTTCGAACGACGGGCACGGGAACTAGGCGAGATTAAGTATCTCGCCCAAGGAACCCTCTATCCGGACGTTATAGAATCAACTCCCTTCAAGGGACCCTCTGCAACGATTAAGTCTCACCATAATGTGGGAGGGCTTCCGGATAGGATGGGGCTCAAACTGATCGAGCCCCTTCGGGAATTGTTTAAGGATGAAGTTAGATTGGTGGGCAAGGAGTTGGGCGTCCCCGATAGGATCATCAATCGCCAGCCCTTTCCCGGGCCGGGGTTGGCCGTTCGGATTATCGGCGAGGTGACTCAGGAAAGGCTTTCCCTGATTAGGGAGGCGGATGATATTTTACTGCAGGAGATATCCGGTGTGCCACTCTACCGAGAGATTTGGCAGTCCTTTGTCGTCCTGCTCCCAGTAAAAACGGTGGGCGTGATGGGAGATGAGAGGACCTATGAGAATGTCCTCGCCATCAGGGCGGTCAAGAGCACTGATGGAATGACGGCCGAGTGGGTTTGCATTCCCTATGACGTGCTTGAGAGGATTTCGAGCCGGGTAACCAATGAGGTGAAGGGGATCAATAGGGTGGTCTACGATATCAGTTCGAAACCTCCCAGTACCATTGAATGGGAATAGCCCGTTCCCAGGGAATGAAAATTCATGATCATTCAGGTTGAACCTGCCATTTTTTTTTCTTGACAGATCCTATATATTGTGTTATTGAAAGTAAATAACACAATATATGGTTAAAATAGGGTCCAATGGTTCATCTACATCGAACGATGTAGACGAGCAGCTCGGGGGCGATTTGCGGTTTATTCCCGGAGTCGATGAGGAGGAGGAATGAATAAAGGACAATTCGTTCATCTGCACCTTCACAGCCAGTATAGCCTTTTGGATGGGACAATTAGATTCGAGGAACTCTTCGCATTGGCTAAGAAACATAAGATGCCGGCAGTAGCCTTGACGGACCATGGCAATATGTTCGGAGCTATAGAATTTTACCAGAAGGCCATAAAGAATGGAATCAAGCCCATCATAGGATGCGAGATATATGTGGCACCTAGGAGCCGATTTGAAAAAAAGTCGAGGGATGCGAGCGAACGGTCCTATCACATCACCTTATTGGCTAAGAATAAAACGGGATACTACAACTTGATCAAATTGATCAGTCTGGCCCATCTTGAGGGGTTCTATTACAAACCGCGGATCGATAAGGACCTTTTAAGGCAATATAACGAGGGGTTGATCGCCCTGAGCGGTTGCTTAAAGGGAGAAATTTCCTCTTTGCTCAATAAGGGGGAAGACCAGGAAGCAGAGAGAGTAACCCTGGAATACTCAGAGATATTCCCCCCCGATCGATTCTTCTTGGAGATTCAGGAGAACGGTGTGGAGAATCAAGGGGCGATAAACGAAAAGTTATGCGCTATGGCGGGTAAACTTTCCCTACCCGTGGTAGCGACCAACGACTGCCACTACCTGAGGCGGGAGGATGCTAGGGCCCACGAAGTTTTGTTGTGTATTCAGACGGGAAAGACCATCAATGATGCGGATCGGATGAGGTTCTCTACGGATCAGTTCTATTTCACATCCCCCGAGGAGATGAGAACCCTGTTTACTGGTCGGGAAGAGGCGATTACCAATACCATGCTGATCGCAGATCAATGTAACCTAGAATTGAAATTCGAGGAATACCATTTCCCCCGTTTCGTCGTTCCGCCGGGTGAATCGTTAGACTCCTATCTTGAGAATCTCGCAGAGGAGGGGTTGGAGAAAAGGTTATCGGAGATGGGAAGGGGCGGAGGGACCGCGGCCCGAGGCCGCGAGGAATATTTTACAAGGCTGGGGAAAGAGCTCGCAACCATTAAATCCATGGGTTTTTCCGGCTATTTCCTCATCGTCTCCGATTTCATCAATTACGCGAAAAAGAGGGGAATTCCCGTTGGCCCCGGAAGGGGATCTGCTGCCGGAAGCCTCGTTGCCTATTCTCTGGGAATTACCGAGCTCGATCCCCTTCGTTATGGACTCTTATTTGAGAGGTTCTTAAATCCCGAGCGAATCAGCATGCCGGACGTGGATGTCGATTTTTGTATGAGGGGAAGGGATGAGGTGATTCGGTATGTCACGGAGAAGTACGGAAATGACAGCGTCGCGCAAATCATTACCTTCGGCAAGATGCAGGCCAAGGCGGTGATCAGGGATGTGGGTAGGGCCTTGGACATGCCCTATAACGAAGTAGACCGGATTGCAAAGCTCATCCCAAATACCCTTAATATCACGCTGGATCAGACACTGCTTCAAGAGCCAAAACTGCGAGAGCTGATGGAATCCGAGGAGAGGGTTAGATCGTTGATCAGTACCGCCAAATCCCTGGAAGGTTTGGTAAGACATGCCTCCACGCATGCAGCTGGTGTGGTAATATCCAATAAGCCCTTAATGGAATATCTTCCGCTTTATCGCGGGCAGAACGGCGAAATCATCACCCAGTATGCCATGGGGGATGTGGAGAAGATTGGATTGATTAAGTTCGATTTTCTCGGTCTCAAAACCCTAACGGTGCTGGATAAGGCGGCGGAGATGATCAATCGAAATGGAGATAGGGAGATCGATATCCATCATCTGAATTTAGGGGACAAAAAGACCTTTGAGCTATTAGGTTCCGGTGCAACAACGGGCATATTTCAGTTGGAAAGTTCTGGAATGAAGGAACTCTTAGTAAAACTCAAGCCCGAGTCCTTCGATGACATTATCGCTTTGGTGGCCCTCCATCGTCCCGGTCCTCTGGGGAGCGGGATGGTTGATGATTTTATTAAGCGGAAGCACGGAAAAGTACCCATCCACTTCGAAATTCCTCAGATGGAGGAGATCCTTCGGGAGACCCATGGAGTTATCGTTTACCAGGAACAGGTAATGAAGATAGCCGGTTCTCTGGCAAATTTTTCCCTTGGGGATGCTGATGTCCTCAGGAGAGCCATGAGTAAAAAGGATTCCAAGGAAATGGAGAAACAGAAGGAGAAATTTCTGGTAGGCGCGAGGAAGAAGGGAATTGATTCCCAAAAGGTAGATAGGGTCTTTGACCTCATGGCAAAGTTCGCCGAATACGGGTTTAACAAATCCCATAGTGCAGCATATGCCCTCATCGCCTATCAAACGGCTTATCTGAAAGCCCACTATCGATTAGAATTCATGGCGGCTCTGCTCACTTGTGAAATGGAGAACACGGATAAGATCGTCAAATATATTGGCGAGTGTCAGGATATGGGGATCGACATCCTCCCTCCCGATGTCAATGAAAGCTATAAGGATTTCACGGTTATCGGGAACAAAATTCGTTTCGGTTTAGCAGCAGTTAAGAATGTGGGAAGCGGTGCGGTGGACTCCATTATTTCGGAGAGGGAAAAAAATGGACCTTTCAGAGATAGCTTCGATTTTTGCCAAAGGGTGGACCTCAGGAAGGTGAACAAAAGGGTGTTGGAGAGTTTAATCAAATGCGGCGCATTCGATTTCACCGGAGCCCATCGCTCGCAAATGATGGCTTCACTGAATGAGGCCATCGAAATGGCTCAATTGAGACAGAGGGAGAGGCTAGACAAACAGGTCAGTCTGTTTGTCGCCTACGGGGGAGCAGAGGCGACCGAAGGGGGACCTCGCCAATTACCGGATATTGAAGAGTGGCACGAGAATCAATTGCTGAGTTTCGAAAAGGAGACATTGGGTTTCTATATCACCAGCCATCCGTTAGCCCGATATGAGGAGGATATCAAACGGTTCACCAGTGAAGATACGGCGAGTGTGGCCAAACTTGAAAGCGGGAAGGAGGTCAAAGTGTGTGGGGTAGTGAGCACGTTCAAGGAGATTACCACACGAAAAGGGGAACGAATGGCCTTTGCCACGCTAGAGGATTTGAAGGGAGTCGTCGAGGTCATCCTTTTCCCGGATGTCTTCCTCTCATCTTTGCCCTATCTAAAGGGAGATGAACCGATTTTAGTCAAAGGGATCTTGGATACGGGTGAGGACACCCATAAAATCAAGGCCAATGAGGTGATATCCTTTTCCAAAATAAAGGAGAAGTCGATCTCCGGGGTACATATTAACCTCACAACACCCGGGCTAACCAAAGAGCTCTTGGAGAGGTTGAAGTCCATCCTGTTGGCGGAGAGGGGTCGATGCCCGGTTTTCCTTCACATGATTATCCCAAATCGCAGCGAAACGGTGATCTCGCTTCCTGACCAATTTAATGTTGCTCCATCTGACGATATGGCGAAGGAGGTTGAGGAGGTCTTCGGATATCATATCGTCCGATTTGAATAGAGGAGGAGGCATGTCCTCGAAGATTAGAATTCTTTCGGAGGATCTGATTGCTAAAATCGCGGCGGGGGAGATCGTGGAGAGGCCCGCTTCGGCCGTAAAGGAGCTCATAGAGAACTCCATCGATGCAGGGGCCACCTCGATCCTCTGCGATATCAAGGCGGGTGGAATGGAATCGATTCGGGTGGTGGACAACGGATGTGGTATGTCCAGAGAGGATGCCCTTCTGGCAACGGAGCGGTACGCAACGAGCAAGGTTCAAAACGAGGATGATCTGTATGCTATTCAAACCCTGGGATTTAGGGGAGAGGCCTTGCCAAGCATTGCCTCCGTTTCCAAAATGAGGCTCATAACCCGAGATGGCACATCTCAGGTGGGAACAGAGGTGTATGGAGAGACAGGTATAAAGGTGCGTGTTTGCGACGTCGGCTCGCCTGTGGGAACAAGTGTGGAGGTAAAAAACATCTTTTACAATACCCCTGTTCGGCGGAGATTTTTGAAGTCAGTGGGCACGGAATTTTTTCACATCCACAGGGTCGTGGACCAGATGGCCTTGTCCAAGCCCACCATCCAGTTTAGGCTGGTCCACGATGGAAGGGAGATCTTAAATGTCCCTAAGACCAACGACCCATCAATCCGCATAGAGGCCATCCTTGGACGGGAGACCTATGAGGGGTTAATCCCGGTGGAATTTCGAGATGAAGCTATTTCCCTTCGAGGTTATGTCGGACAACCTACGTTGATCCTTTCAACGGCCAAGTCCATCTTCACATACGTAAATGGGCGTTTTGTGAGGGATAGGATCGTTAATCGGTCTATTTTTGACGCTTACCGGACTCTCATCCCCAGGGATCGCTACCCCATTGCCATTCTCTTCATCGATTTTTCACCCAATTGGATAGACGTTAACGTCCATCCCACCAAGAGGGAGATCAGGTTCAGGGATCAGGAGAAGGTTTACCGCTCAATCCACCGAGTCCTTCAGTCACGGTTAAAGGCAGTCCCGCATGATGCGAGGATTTCTCGGGCCATAGGGAGCTATTGGCAAGAAAAAGGGGTTCACGGTGAAATTCGAGAGGGAACGGGGAAATATGGGCCTGCGGAAGGAGAAGGGGGCGGAAGGAGTCTCTTATTCCCGGAATTTTCCCGTGAGGGCAAACCAGGAGGCTTCTATTCATCCCTTTTCCCGTTGGGTCAAATCGGGGGAACTTATATCGTCTGTCAGGGACCTCAGGGATTAGTACTAATCGACCAGCATGCGGCCCACGAGAGGGTCCTCTTCGAGAAGTTGAAGCACCAGCTTGGAAACGCCGCCGTTGTCCGCCAGATACTCCTTTTTCCCCACATGATGGAGTTATCTCCTGCTGAAGAACATATATTGGGTGTTTATAAGGACGAACTGGAGAAGGTGGGCATGGAGGTCGAGGCCTTCGGCGGCACAACTTTCGCGGTTAAATCGGTTCCCCAGGTTGTGGCGGGAGAAGACATTGAGTCCCTGGTCAAGGATATTATAGGAGAATTGGCCTCCGAGGGCAGGGCTCCTCAGGGGGAGGCCATGGCGGAGAGAATTTTTACGATCATGGCCTGCCATGGAGCAATCAGGGGGAACCGGGTCTTAAGGGATGAGGAGATGCAAAACCTGTTCAGTGAGCTGGAGAAGATCGACTTCGCTTCCACCTGTCCCCATGGAAGGCCCATCTTTTCGGAGATCGATTACCCGCACCTCGATAAGTTGTTCAAGAGGAGATAGGCGGAATTTCCGTTGTGCGCTGCTGCGGTAAGGGTAGTGCACATTTTAATTCGACTAGGACATAAATTCGCGCTCAGACCTCCTTATTCCAGTTCTTAGGGATCTCAAAGGGGGTTCGAAATGGAGAAAATGATCGCGCTTCCGAAACCGAGTTTTAAGGGAGAAGTCTCGCTCGAGGAGGTCATTTTGAAGAGGAGGAGCACGCGGGTATTTTCCAGCAGGAGCGTTACAAGGAGCCAGCTTTCTCAACTCCTATGGGCTTGCCAGGGCATAACGGGGGGGTACTACAGAACCGTTCCCTCGGCTGGGGCGACCTATCCCCTTGAAATGTTCGTGGTTCTGGGGAAGAACGCGGTCGAATCATTGGATGACGGGGTTTATCGATACGTGCCTAAGGGGCATTCCATAGAACGCCATCTTCCGGGGGACCTGAGGAAGGATCTATGCTCTGCCTGCCTCGGGCAGGGCTTCATCAGGAGGGTTCCACTATCCTTTGTGCTGTGTGCGGAGTATTCCACGACCACTGCTAGCTATGGAGAACGGGGGGTGAGATATGTCCACATGGAGGTGGGTCACGTGGGGCAGAATCTAGCCCTGCAGGGAGAGGCCTTGGGACTGTGTTCTGTCATGGTGGGCGCCTTTCGCGATGAGGATGTATCCCGAGTGCTCAATCTTCCCTTCGAGTTGAAGCCCCTCTATGTGATTCCCGTGGGGTATTCAAGGGAGTAAGAGGCGGAATACCCCTAGTGTAGTGTTCCAGTAATAACTTGCATAATTTACACGATCACACAGCGTCCAGAAATACAACATCCTAAATCCGAAATTGGAATATCGAAATGCCAAACAAATCCCAAACAAATCCTAATATCAAATGACCAAAATCGACTCGGCTGAGCCTTCGACCCGAGCTCAGGCCGAGGGGCTCGTCGCAGGCCAAAACATGTTTAGAAAATTCGAAAATTTGAATTTTGTTATTGTTTCGGATTTCGTGCTTCGAATTTCACATTTTGACATCTCAATACGTACGATCAGTTTTGGTGTGATTTTTGTAAATTACTTTTGGGACGTGATACTAGTCCCTGGTATTGAGGCCATACTTCTCAAGGCGATATCGCATCGACCGAAATTTGATATTCAACAATTCGGCCGCTTTCTTCTTAACCCCCTTTGCCCTCTGCAATGCTTTTATCAATAAGCTCCTCTCCAAATCCCCCACGACCGTTTCCAGATCGATCCCCTCGGTTGGAATGTCGAAGAGGGTATCATCAATCCTCTTGATTCCTCGCTGTTCATTCATATAGGAATTGAGGTTTTCAACCGTTAGGGTATTATTTGTCTCCAGGGCAACACCCCTCTCAATGATGTTTTGAAGTTCTCTGACATTTCCGGGGTAGTCGTAATTGACGAGTAGTTTTATGGCATCGGGGGAGATTTCACGGATATCCTTGCTCAATTCTTGGGCGTATTTCTTGAAAAAGTGTTCGGCCAGAACGGGGATGTCCTCCCTCCGCTCTCGGAGCAACGGCAATTTGATCTGGATAACATTGAGCCGGTAGTAAAGGTCTTCCCGAAATTTTTTCTCCTTAACAGCTTCCTCTAGGTCCTTATTGGAGGCCGATATGATTCGGACATCCACCTTGATCTGTTCCGTGCCCCCAACACGGGTGAATTCCATGTCCTGTATCACCCTCAGGAGTTTCACCTGCATCGATAGGGGCAATTCGCCGATTTCGTCAAGGAGGATGGATCCCCCATCGGCCACCTCGAAGAGGCCTCGCTTATTGTACATCGCTCCAGTGAAAGCCCCTTTCATGTGTCCAAAGAGTTCGCTTTCCAACAAATTTTCCGGTATGGCACCGCAGTTCAATGTAACAAAACCCTTCTCCTTCCGGGGACTATTGAAATGGATAGCCTTGGCCACTAATTCCTTTCCCGTTCCGCTTTCCCCGGTAATGAGGATGTTCGTTTTGGTTGGTGCTATCTTCTCCATGAGTTCATAAAGGGCTAACATTTTGGGGCTTTGTCCGATGATCTCATCAAAACTGTATTTGGTTTCAACCAGGCGTTTTAACAGGATGTTTTCCTTTTCCAAGGCCTTCTTTTCCAATGCGTTGCGGATAATGAGCTTAATCTCATCTATCTTGAAGGGTTTTGTGATATAGTCATAGGCACCTTTCTTCATCGCTCGAACTGCGGTATCGGTAGAGGCGAAAGCCGTTATCATGATGGCGATGGTTTCGGGTGTGATCTCCTTTATTCGTTCCAAAACGGTGATCCCGTCCATCTTGGGCATTCGGATATCCATCACGACCAGATCGAAAATATCTTCCTCCACCTGCCTCAAAGCCGTCTCTCCATCGGGGCATTGAGTCACACTGTAACCCTCTTTGGTGAGCATGATTCCGAGAAATTCCCTCATGCTCCGCTCATCATCGACCACTAAAATTTTCTTTTTTTCCATGCCGATATCCCGCGGTTAAGATTCTAAAACCCCTTCCATGGATAGGAAAATCTCAAAAGTCGTTCCCTTATTCCGTTGACTGTTGACGGAAATGGATCCATCGTGATTTTCCACGATCCGATGGACAATGGCCAGGCCCAGTCCGGTTCCACCCTCCTTGGTCGTAAAAAAGGGCTCGAAAATTTTCTCCTTTTCATCGGGATTGATTCCATTACCGGTATCTGAGACGGATATCTTTGCCAGGGGAGTCCTTTCCTCCTGTTTCGCTCCTTGAAATCGGCCAGAGGTCCCGTCGGTGTTGACGGTTTCGAGCTCGACCTTTAATTCACCTCCATTTGGCATTATTTGGGCGGCATTGATAAACAGGTTCCAAAACAATTGCTTTAGTTGATGCTGATCACCGAGGACAAAAATTTCCTTCTCAAGCTCCTTGATAATCTTGATGGCTCGATTGTGGCCCGGCGAATTCTTGAATAACTGTAGCGTTTCATCAATAACCTGACCAATATCCATCTTCTCCCTACTGATCTTGGGGGGTTGCGCGAAAAGGAGGAAGTCCGTAATCAGATTATTGAGCCTCTCCGATTCCCTTAGGATGATGTCCATGAGATGGCGATTCGCGCCTTTCAGTTCCAAGTCCCCTTTCAGGACTTGTATAGATCCACTCAATGAGGTGAGGGGATTTCGGATTTCATGGGCTATGCCCGCCGCGAATTGCCCAATGGTTGCCATTCGATCAGAGCGCTTAATTTGTTCCTCCATCTCCTTAAATGTGGTGATGTCCTGAAAGATAAAGGTTTTACCGGTTACCCGGTCGTTATTGTCCCTCAGCGGGGAGACGGAAAACCCCAAAAAGAGGGTCTTCCCCGTCCTTTCGGCAAAAGTGGTCTCATATCGCTGGTACGGGTTGGTCTTTGGGCAATTACCCTCCATCCTGAACAAAGCTTCATCAATATCGGGAAAGAGCTGTTGGATATGGCCCTGCTCCATTTCATCGGAATTCAGACCCAAAATTTTTTGGGCCGTCTTATTGAAGGAGGTAATCTTTCCATGGGAGTCTATGGTTAACAAACCGCTATCCAGGGATTGGACGATATCCCGATTGAAGGCCTCCAGCTTCTCGTAATCGTCCTGCTTTTGGATCAACTCACTCCTTTTTCTTCGAAGTTCCTCTGCGAGATGGCTACTTAAGAAGGCGACGATGAAGAAGGCCAGGACATATACCAGAATTCGATAGAGCACGTAACTGCTGCTGTAATGATATCCACTGAATAGGCTGTTATACAGGGGCTGGATAATTCCGTAATACTCCAAATCCAGAAAAGTTCCATAGGCAATGCTGCTTATGGACGCAATGAAATAGGCCCCCCTTTTGTAGAGAATGATGCTTCCACTGATGATGGAGAAGATGTAAACGATGACGAAGAAGCTCTCTATCCCCCCCGTTAAGTAAATCAAGAGCGTGATCAACAGGACATCCACGACATGTTGGACGATGGCGAACTTCTTAACGTCCTTCATCCTGGTTATCAAGGGGATATAAATGAGGGTGATAAGATAGGTGAGGCCGATGAAGTAGTAGACGAGGTTGTTGGGGGTAATAAAGAAGGTTACCCCTTTCTTTAATTGCATGAAGAGGATGATGCTTAGAAGAAGGGTGATGATGATCACACGGAAAATCACCAACACCTTCAGCTTCTTATTGCTATCTTCCCACGATTCTGAAAGGCGTTGATGGTTTTCCATGATGGCTATGGAGGTCTACAGTGTTCCTTAATGGACACCCACCGTTGCTATTTTGAATATTGGCATATACATGGCGATGACAACCCCACCGACCGTCACTCCCAGAAAAATCATTAATAATGGCTCCAGGAGGGAGGTCAGGGTAGCGACGGCGACATCGACTTCTTCCTCGTAGAAATCAGCGATTTTCCCTAGCATCGAATCGAGGGATCCCGTAGATTCTCCAACGGCGATCATCTGGGTGACCATGGGGGGGAAAATCTCGCTCCTCGCCAGGGGGTCGGCAATGGTTTCTCCCTCGCTGATACTCGTACGAGCTTTCATGATTGCGTATTCGATCGGTTTGCTTCCCGCCGTCTTCGAGGTGATGGTTAAACCTTCCAATATGGGAACCCCACTTGTGATTAAGGTGGAAAGGGTTCTCGAGAATCGGGCAACAGCCACCTTTCGGAACAGAATGCCGAATACCGGTAGTTTGAGGATGAGGGTATCGATGGCCATTTTGCCCTTCTCCGTGGCGTAATACCTTTTGAACATAAGGATGAGGATGACCAGGGCAACGATGAGCAAAAGGATGAATTTCTTGATTATCTTACTGATGCCGATGACGATGAGGGTGGGGAGGGGGAGAGTGTGTCCCATGGAGCTGAACATGTTATCAAAGACGGGGATGACGAAAATCATCAAGACAATCACCACAATGACGGCTACAGCCACGATGGTGGAGGGGTAAACCAAAGCCGACTTGATCTTTTTCTTCAAAGCCTCGGCTTTCTCGATGTAGACAGCCAGCCTGTTGAGGACATTGTCCAGAATTCCCCCCTCTTCACCGGCGACAACGAGGTTGGTGTACAATTCGTCGAAGGTCTTGGGATGCCTTGCCAAGGCCCCCGCAAATGTGGAACCCCCTTCCACGCTCTCCTTGATATTCTTGATGGTTTCCTTAAAGACTTTGCTTTCCGACTGCATGGAAAGAATATCCAGGGATTGCACGAGGGGTAAGCCCGCATCGATCATGGTGGCCAGTTGTCGCGTGAAAATGGCCACGTCTTTCTGCTTAACCTTCTGTCTGCCCAGGCTGAAAGAGATTTCCTTTCCCTTTGCCACTACCTTGGTTGGAATCACGTTCTGTTGCCTGAGGTGAGTCCTGACACTCCCTTCATCAGGGGCTTCCATCTCCCCCGTCCTTTTCTCTCCTCTGAGTGTCTTCCCCTCCCATTTATATCTCGGCATGATATACTCCTCTTAGGTCATCCGGTTTAAACTTTAATACGGTGTGGTGGCCCGGCTCACATTCCTGTCAATCACCTGTCCAGTCGCCTTCAACATCCCCATTAATTCGTCCAAATTATGGCTCCGTTCCAAGGCATCATTTAAGGTGATCAACCCCCTCTGGTAGAGGGAGAAGAGGGATTGGTTCATGGTCTGCATCCCGTACTTTGCCTGGCCGACCTGCATTTGGGAGTAAATCTGATGGATCTTATCCTCGCGGATAAGGTTGCGTATGGCGGGGTTCGGGATCATGATCTCGACCGCCAGGCATCTTCCCGGTTCCCTTGCCTTTGGAAGGAGCTGTTGAGTGAGCACCCCCTCTAGGACAAAGGAGAGTTGGGCCCTGACTTGGGATTGTTGATGCGGTGGGAAGACATCGATGACCCGATTGATGGTCTCTACACAGGAATTTGTATGCAGGGTGGCAAAGGTGAGATGGCCGGTTTCACCGACGACCAATGCGGTTTCGATGGTTTCCAGGTCCCTCATCTCGCCAATGAGGATGATATCCGGATCCTGCCTCAGGATGTGTCTTAAGGCCCCACTGAAACTCTTGGTATCGGTATTGACTTCCCTTTGGTTGACGATGCACTTCTTATGGCGGTGGAGGTACTCGATGGGATCCTCGATGGTGATGATGTGGGCGCTTCGTTCGCTATTGAGTTTATCGATCATCGAGGCCAGGGTTGTGGATTTACCCGTTCCCGTTGGTCCCGTTACCAAGATGAGGCCCTTGGGCTTTTTGAGCATCTCATTGGTAACGGGCGGGACTCCCAGTTCCTCAAAACTCAGGATCTCATAGGGAATGGCCCTGAAAGCCCCAGCCACTGCCCCCCGTTGGACAAACACATTTCCCCGGAAGCGGCTCAGTCCCTTAATGCCGAAGGAGAAGTCCAACTCGCTTTCCTCCTCGAATCGATGGCGTTGGGCATCGGTCAGGACGCTATAGCAGAGCCCTTTCGTATCGGGAGCGGTAAGGGGCGTTGAACCTGCTTCGGACAATTTCCCGTCGACCCTGAACTGGGGTGGTGCCCCCGTGGTTAAATGTAAATCCGATGCCTTCTTCTCGATCATCATTTGTAATAACTTCTGTAAATCTGGAATCTGTTGATCCGGCATTTTCCCCCTCCCTCATAAATCAATCTTCCATGCTCATTACCGATCATCCATGGTAGTTCTCAAGACTTCCTCAATGGTGGTCATGCCTTCCCTGACTTTAGAGATGCCGGCCATCCTGAGGGTTTTCATCCCCAACCGTATCGCTTCCTTCTTAATCTCCAAGGTGGAGGACCTGGATAGGATGAGTTCTTTCACTTCATCCCATAGGGGCATTACCTCATAGAGGCCAATTCTTCCTTTATAACCGGTGTTGCTACAAATAGAGCATCCCTTCCCTTTATAAACGGTAAAGCCATCTGTCTCTTGCCGAGGGACACCCAGCCCCAAGAGGAGTTTTGGATTCACTTGGATGGATTCCTTGCATTCGCTGCAGATTTGCCTCACCAGCCTTTGGGCCAGGATGAGCAGGATGGATGAGCTGATGAGGAAGGGTTCAATCCCCATGTCGACGAGCCTGGTAATGGTTCCTGGGGCGTCGTTTGTATGGACGGTGCTCATAACGAGATGGCCTGTAAGGGCGGATTGGATGGCGATCTGGGCGGTTTCGAAGTCTCGAATTTCCCCCACCATAATGATATCGGGGTCCTGACGCAGGAACGAGCGTAACGATGAGGCGAAGGTCAGGCCAATTTCCTCGTGCATCTGTACTTGATTAATCCCCATAAAGTTGAACTCGATGGGGTCTTCGGCGGTTGTGATATTGTCGACCTCCTTATTCAATTCCGAGAGGGCGGAGTATAGGGTAGTCGTTTTCCCGCTTCCCGTTGGTCCGGTTACCAACACCATGCCTACGGGTTTATGGATGGCCTCGTGAAATTGTCTGAGGGCCCCTTCTTCAAAACCCAGTCTGGTCATATCCAACTGGAGGGCCGATTTATCGAGGAGACGAAGGACTACTTTTTCCCCGAAGAGGGTGGGCAGCACGGAGACCCTGAAATCCATTTCCCGCTTTCCTAATCTCAATTTAATACGACCGTCCTGGGGGAGCCTCTTTTCGGCAATATCCAGTCTAGACATGATCTTTAATCGGGAGACGGTGGCATTCTTTATCTGAATGGGCAGTCCCAGGGCCTTCCTCAGGACGCCATCCACACGGTATCGAACCCGAAATGTTCTCTCATAGGGTTCGAAGTGTATATCGCTCGCCCCTAATTTAATGGCGTTGATTAGAATCCCGTTGACCAGTTTGATGACAGGGGCATCGATATCATCCGCTTTCATCTCACCTTCATCGCTTCCTTCCACCACCTCCACCTTATCCACCGCTCCCGTGACGAGGGCGTCGAAATCGCCGACATCGATCATATCCGAATCATCGAATTCCTCAAGGGCGTTCATATCACTGTCGTCCAGGGAGTAATCCCTGGCGTCAATGGAGACAGAGCCCTTCCCATTGAGGCCCCCACCACCGCCATAGTATTTCTTGATGCCATCGATGATATCGTAATCCGAGGCCACTACGGGCTCAACATTGAAGCTCGTGATGAATTTAATCTCGTCGATGGCGAGAAAGTTATTCGGATCCGCCATGGCTATGGTCAGCTTCGCCCCTACTCGGCTAATGGGGATGATGAGATGCTTCTTCGCCATGCTGGCCGGAACCAATTGGACGACCTTTGCATCCACTTGCATATTGGATATCTTGACCGATGGAACTTTATAATATCTACTGAGAAGGGAGAGAAGGTCGTCTTCCTTCACTATTCCCATCCGGATAAGGTTCGCCCCTAAACTTCCCCCCTTCACCTTCTGTTCTCCCACGGCTTTTTGGTATTGCTGGGAGGTAATCAGATTTCCCTTAACGGCTATCTCGCCTATTTTTTCGTTCATGATGAAACCCTGCAAAAAGGAATTTTATAGTGGTCACTGTTACATGGGCACAAAAAAGAATGGTGCTAAAACTAAAAATAAAAGGATGGGCAAAATTTGTCAAGAAAATTTGGAAAATGGAGTTCCTTCAAAGTTAGGCTCTAGAAGTAGCAAAATAGATGCCAAAAATCGTCAAGGACCTGTAGCCTCGAAAAGCCAATGAAATTATAGTCAATTTCTAAGAAAGAGGAATTCTGGAAGGGTAGAAAGGCCTGTAATGGGGTGAAAAAAGTGAATGAAAATCGATCAATTATGACCTTTTTGCATATTTGCTTCTCCATGGGCCGTGCAAGGAGAACCGATAAACCGAAGGGATCGATTTTTTCGAGAAAGATCCAAGGGTAAATCGAATGAATGGAAAGTGCTCGTGCCGGGGTTCGAAACCGTTGAATCGTGGGAGATTGGATGAAATTAAATCAGTGATCAGATTTCGTCCAGATATCTTGATGCACATCAACAGGGCATTACCCCCTTTCCAGCACAGCAAAGAAGGTGTTTTCCTCCCTTTGAACCAACATAAGGATCTCTTTTTTCTTCTTCAATTTGCCCATTTGCCGTCTATATCCCTTCAAGTCCTCGATGGGTTGACGATCGATCTCCTTTATGATATCGCCCCTTCGGATACCCGCTTCATGGGCTGGACTGCCCGCCTTTACCTCTGACACTAAAACGCCAGCTTTTTCGGGTATTCCCAAGTGTTTCGCAATCTCAGGGGTAAGGTCCTGGACGGTGAGCCCGAGTTCTTTTTCAGTGGTGAATTCTCCAGCCTTTGCAACCCTTTCCTCCTTCAGCTCCCCCACCTTAACTTGCAGCGTTTTCTCCCTTCTTTCCCTTATGATCTTTACCTCAACTTGTTTCCCAACCGGAGTATCTGCAACGATCTTTGGAAGTTCGCTCATCTTGTGGATTCTCTTGCGGTCGAATTCGATGACGATATCCTCTCGTTTTATGCCGGCTCTTTCCGCCGGGCTATCTTCCACTACCTGGGCCACCAACGCCCCCTCCGATTTCTCCAGACCGAATTGTTTCGCTAGCTCCGGCGTTACGCTCTGAATCATAACTCCCAACCATCCCCTGGTAACTTTCCCTTTTTCCTTCAATTGGGAGAGAATCCCTTTGACCAAATTGATGGGGATGGCGAACCCGATTCCCTGGCCCCCTGCGATAATGGCAGTACTAATGCCAACCACTTCTCCCCTCATATTAATCAGGGGGCCGCCGCTATTTCCGGGGTTGATGGAGGCATCCGTTTGAATGAAATCATCGTAGGGTCCTGAACCGATCACCCGACCCTTCGCACTAACGATCCCGGCAGTAACGGTATGCTCCAGGCCGAAGGGGTTCCCGATGGCAATTAGCCACTCTCCTACTTGCAGCTTGTCGGAATCGCCCATCGTCACCGCTTGAAGGGGTTTGGTCGGTTCGATTTTTATGAGGGCAATATCGGTCTTTGGATCTCGCCCCACAACCTCCGCATCGAACTCCTGCTCGTCGGATAGCCGGACCTTGATCTTGTCCGCCTTTTCAATGACGTGGTTGTTGGTCAAGATATATCCTTGTTCATCTATGATGAATCCGGAGCCAAGGCTGTTCTGAGGAAATTCCTTGGGAGGGTTTTCGCCGAAGAAATGCTCGAAGAATTCGTCTCCGAAGAAGTCCCGAAAGGGGCTTTTGGGGCCGAAGGGACCCCTGAAGCCGCCTCCCGGATGTTTGACCATTTTGGTGGAACTGATATTGATCACCGAGGGCTTCATCTTCTGTGCCAAATCGGTAAAGGATCTCGGGCGTGCCGCCTCAATCCTGTTCTTTTCTTTTTTCCCTTTGAACAGCTCAAGAGATCTAACGTCTTTATGGATGCCGATGAAAGCCAACCCAAGGCCAATGGCCAATAAAAAGGAAAACCATCCCCTCCTAAAACGTATCAGCCCCTTCATCATTTCCCTCCCCCTTGTTCGGTGTGCCCTTGGCCTCCATGGAAACTTCGGTTAGGGGGATTGAGATAGGGATCGCTCTTCTCCCTCATCTTACCCAACAGATATTCGTTTCTGCTGATTTCCTTGATCAATTTAACACCCTTTCCACTCTCCTTTTTTTTTGCTCTAGGAATGCTAAATGCCCAGGTAAGGACAGCTACAATATCCCTCCCCTTTAAATACTTCACGATATCATAACTCTTGCCTGCTCCCAGATGTCCCCCCTCTAGAATCAGTTTAAAGAACATCTCTTCCCTCCCTTTGCTCTACATTGATGGGATATTAACTAATTATAAGGAGGGAAGATTAGAAAGGGATTAAAATGAAATTAAAATCCTCTAATCTTGTGAGGGTGATCCCTGGGTGGGCTGGTTTGACTTGGGGTCATATCCCCATGGGGAGAGGCTAGTGGAAACGTTACGGTGAATATGCTTCCCTTGCCGAAGTCGCTTTCCACGGTAATTTCGCCGCCGTGGGCCTCTACAATCCACTTGCATATGCTCAGGCCCAAACCACTTCCCCCGGCCTCCCTCGATCTGGCCTTATCTACCCTGAAGAAACGGTCAAAGATATGAGGTTGATCCTCGGGTGCGATCCCGATTCCATTATCAATTACCCGGAGTTTGAATCGGCCATCATCTTTCTCAAGTGAGATTCTCATCTCACCTCCTTGGGGAGTGTATTTAACCCCGTTATCCACCAAATTCAGGAGCAATTGCCTCACCTTGAGCCGATCCCCTATCACTACCCCATCCACATCGTTGCTTATGTGAACCCTAATATCCTTGGTCATGGCGATGGTTTGAGCCTGGGCGTGGATTTCGGATACTAATTTCGCTAGGTTAATCCGATGCTTCTCGAGGTGGACCTCACCCATATCTGCCTTGGAGAGGAAAAGCAGATCATCGACGATTTGGGACATGTGGTTGACCTCTTCCAAGTTACTGGCCAATATGTCCTTGTATTCCTTGGGACGCCTCCTTCTCCTCAGGCCCACTTCTATTTCTCCCTTGAGGATAGTCAAGGGAGTCCTCAATTCATGGGAGGCATCGGCGGTAAACTGACGGATTTGTTTAAAAGATCGGCCCAACCTGGATATCATATCATTGAAGGTTTCGGCCAATCGTCCGATTTCATCTTTGGTCTTTCTCAGTTTGATCCTTTGGTTCAGGCTCCTTGACGTGATCATCCGGGCTGTTTTCGTGATTTCATCGACGGGTCTTAAGGCCTTATTGGCCAAGAATAGCCCCCCTAAGCTGGCAACGACCAGGGCCGAGGGAACGGTAATCCACAAGATGAGCAATAACGTCTTGAGGACCTCCTCTACCTCTTCCAAAGATGTCGCCACCTGTACGATATTGATGATATGCCGGCGTCTAATGACGGGCACGGTGACCATCCTGAGGGGATATTCACCCAAGGCCTTTGTCGTTTCGAAGGTGATCTTTCCCTGGGATGCGTTTTTGAGGGCACGCATGGAGATGGGTAATTGGAAGTGTCGGAGGTTCTCCGATTTCTTCCCCACCCTCCCCGACTCATCCAAAACCTGGATGAATTTCGTCAGCGGCTTCACACCGAAGGATTCCTTTAACATCCGATCAAGATTACTAAAACTGTATTGGGAATAGGGGTTAGTGGAGGAAGAGGCGATCACTTCCGCAATGGATCGGATCTTAGTATCGATGCCTTTATATAGACTCCTCGAGAGGGTAAGGTAGAGAAATGTGCTAAAGGAAGTCAGTACAATTCCCAGTATGACTATATACCAGAGGGTCAGTTTAAATCGGATATTCCCAAAAATCATGGTTCATCCCTCATCATATAGCCGGCACCCCTAATGGTGTGAATCAACTTCTTTTGGAATCCATGGTCGATTTTCTTGCGAAGATAGTTCACATAGACGTCGATCACATTGGTTTCGGGATCAAAATGGTAATCCCAAACGTGTTCGGTGATGAGGGTTCTGGTCAATATGCGATTGGGATTTCTCATGAAATACTCCAGGAGGGCATACTCCTTTGGCGTCAATTCAATTTCCCTCGCCCCCCTTTTTACCCGATGGGTAGATGTCGATAGGCTCAGATCACCGACCGTGAGGATATCCGCCTTCTCCTTTGCCTTTCTTCGGAGTAGAGCCCTTACCCTCGCTACCAGTTCCGCAAAGGAGAATGGTTTGGTCAGGTAATCGTCTGACCCAGTGTCCAATCCCGTGACGATATCTTCCACCGAATCCTTTGCGGTTAGGATCAATATAGGTACGCTGGATCCGTTGCCGCGGATTCGCCTCAAGACCTCCACGCCATCTAATTTTGGGAGCATAATATCCAGGAGGATCAGATCATACTCGTTGATCTGAGCCAAATCGAGACCTTCTTCACCATCATACGCGATATCGACGGCGTAGTGCTCCTCCTCTAAGCCCTTCTTGATGAAGCTGGCGACCTTCTTTTCGTCTTCGACAACGAGGATTCGCATCGATTTTGTAATCTCAATTATAGACTAAGATGATTAGACGAGAATTAAATCACCATTAAAATGCTCTCATCTGTTCTGCAAGCCAACGCCTGCGATTACCATTATATTCCTTATATTCAAAAAAGCAAGGCAAAATTGGGAGCCTACTCCATTCAATCCTTTTCACCTTTTCTGGCTCTCGCTTCGAGGAAACTTACAGGTGTCAGATCAGTTTTGAAAAAAATCTGTCCGCTAATATCCCTGCCACGGGGGGGAAGAAGAAGGTACATGCGAGCCTGATAAGGGTGAATTTCCAACCCATAATGCCCACTTCCATCGGCAGGCGGCCCGCCGCCCACAATGACCAGCCAGTCAAAAATGCCACCATCGTTCCCACACTGGCACCTGCTCGCAGGAAACCGGCTGCGATAGGGAGGCTTACGTAAGGTCCCCCAGGGGCAAAACCGCCCGCTATGGTGCCGATCATGATACCCCGTATACCCGACTCCACTCCTACCCATTTGACCAAAATGTCATGGGGGATGAGAACTTGAACCATGCCCGCCACCGTGAATGCACATGCCAAAAGGGGGAGGATTTGAATGGTCATATTCCCCGCCCTTCTCAATCCAATAACATGTTCTCCTCCTCCCCTCAGGTAACCGATCAGGATTAGAATACCGGCAATGAGCGCCATCGTTATTGTTGGAAAGAGCATTTTGGAATCCTTTCGCTTTTTTCCCGTTGCCGTCCTCGACAAATCCCCTTCAATTCCATAACTTCTTTGAGGACCGCCTCGTTTTTTGACGAAAGAGGTCTTCGGTAACCCCATTTTACCTTCTCCCCTTTTTGAATATCCTCAATAACTTTAGAGAGTTCTATGGCCCCCGTCTGACACCGAAGATATCAGGACGACCACATTATTATTACCATGATATCAAAGGCCAACCGCATTCACAAGAAAAATGACAATTTCCATTGGGGAATACCCTTGTCCCTTCGCCCTATGCTTCGGGGCCCCTTACCCCTCAGCAGGTCAAGGCTGAGAGGGAGGAGGAGAGAGGCTCAAGTTATGGCTAAGAGTTTAGTGTGAAGAGTGAAGAGGGTAAAGTTAAGGTTGAGGTTAAGGTCAAGAGCTCAGGGTAGAAGACTCACGCCGAAGCCTGCTAACCCTCGTCCAGCAAATTACGCTAAGGGACACCGCTTTTTCTCCAGAAACTCGGGAAACTCCCAAAGTGAGTGTTCTTGACAGTGCCTTTTTAACTCTGTTAGTATTTGTTTTTTAACATTGGTTCATGGATACGAAAAACTGGCGATGGTAACACAGTAGGAGGATCCGGGAGATGCTGAGGATTTGTGGGATTCAGATGACCTGTGTTGAGGACAAGGAAAAGAACCTTAAGAAAGCGGTGCAACTAGCTGAACTGGCTTCCGAGAAAGGGGCAAAGATTATCGGTTTCCAGGAACTCTTTAGCACCCATTGGTTCCCGAGGGACATCGATCGGCGCAATTTCAATCTTGCAGAGCCCATAAATGGGAAGTCTATCCAAATGATGCGGAAAGTAGCCAAGGAGAAATCAGCGGTTCTCATCTGTCCCCTATTTGAGCAAGGGATCGAGGGAGTTTATTATAACACGGCGGTGGTTATCAATGCCGATGGTAAGGTGTTGGGGGGGTATAGAAAGGTTCACATTCCCCAGATTCCCCTTTGGGAAGAGAAATCCTACTTCTCACCGGGAGATACTGGATTTCCCGTCTTCAATACCAAATATGCCAAGGTAGGCATCCAAATTTGTTGGGATAATTTCTTCCCAGAAGGAACGCGAATACTGGCTCTCAAGGGGGTCCAGATTGTTTTCGCCCCCACTGCTGCTGCCTTTGCCTCGCAGCAGAAATGGGAAACCGTCATGAGGGCCAATGCTATTACTAATGGCCTTTTCATCTTTCGGGTGAATCGGGTAGGAAGTGAAAAAAAGCAGGATTTCTACGGGAAGAGCTTTTGCGTGACACCGGAGGGGGAGCTTATTGATAAACCCAGTGGGATGCAGGAGGGGATCGTTTTTGCCAATATCGATCTGAAAGGTATAGGCATGACCAGAAGGGAATGGACCTTTTTGAGGGACAGACGTCCTGAGGTCTACTGGGAAGTGGCCGGTTTGAGTTGGCAAAAGGAGCGGAGGACGGCTGGAGGAGCTCTCAGAGTACGGGCGAGAAAGGGAGTCACGGGGAAGAGCAAGAAGAGATGAAAAAGACGCTGACTGAACTGATGAGAGATTCCATTCGCCGTTGTATAGATAAGGGCTTGCTGAGAAGTAGGGAGATCCCGCCCTTAATTCTCGAATCTCCAAAGGAAAAATCCCACGGCGATTATGCTACCAACATCGCCATGGCCATGACGGCCCGGGAGGGAAAGGCCTCCCATGAAGTGGCCCGAATCATTGTGGACGAATTGGAGGATGAGGATAAGGTCATCGAGAAAACCGAAATCGCCGGCCCGGGATTTATCAATTTTTTTCTGAAAAAAGAGGTGTGGTATTCCGTCCTGGAGGAGATCGACCGGAGTAAGGAGGACTTCGGCAAGGGGAGAATAGGGGAGGGTAGGCGCGTTCAAATCGAATTCATCAGCGCCAATCCCACGGGACCGTTGCATGTTGGGCATGGGAGAGGAGCGGCAATCGGCGATGTCTTGGCCAATATTCTCGAGGCATGCGATTATCGGGTCTTCAAGGAATATTACATTAACGACGTTGGGACCCAGATGAATACCTTGGGTAAATCGGTTTTTCTCCGCTATCTCCGTGCCCAGGGGAAGGAGGTCGAATTTCCGGACTATTGTTATCAAGGGGACTACATAGCGGAGATCGCCAAAAAAGCCATCAAGGAGAGGAAGGATGCATACCTCCGTTATCCCCAGGAGGAGTCGATCCGCGAATTGGCATCTTTTGGCGCCAACGATATATTGCGGGGTATAAAAGGAGATTTGGATCAATTCGGAGTCCATTTTGACGGTTGGTTTAGCGAGAAAAAGCTCTTTCAGGAGAAGAAAGTCCCGAGAGCCATTGAGGATTTGAAGGAAAGGGGCCTCGTCTATCAAAAAGATGGGGCCTTATGGCTCAAGACCTCCCAATACGGGGATGAGAAGGATCGTGTTCTGGTAAAGGCCAACGGGGAGCCGACCTATTTTGCCTCCGATGTCGCTTACCATAAGGATAAATTGAATCGGGGATTCGAGGTATTGATCAACATTTGGGGAGCCGATCACCATGGACATATTCCCCGGATGAAGGCCTCATTGATGGCAATGGGCAAGGACGAGGCGGTTTTGAAAATCGTCCTCGTCCAATTGGTGAGCCTCATGCGAGATGGAAAGCCTGTTGCCATGTCAACTCGGGCGGGCGATTTCACGACGCTGAGGGATGTAGTGGAGGAGGTCGGTCAGGATGCGGCGAGGTTCTTCTTCCTGATGAGACGACCCGACAGCCAGCTCGATTTCGACTTGGAGTTGGCCAAGAGACAGAGTGCCGAAAATCCCGTCTATTATGTTCAATATGCCCACGCCCGGATATGCAGCATTATCAGGGAGGCCCTGAATAAGGGGATCCTTTTGCCGCGATTCGAGGATATCAATGTCCATCTGCTCCAACTTCCGGAAGAAATGGAAATACTGAAATACCTATCGGCATACCCCGAGGTTATCGAGGCAAGTGGTCTCTCCCTGGAGCCTCATCGAATCCCCTTTTACCTGATGGAGCTATCCAGTTCATTCCATAGTTATTACAATAAATACCGCGTGATTACATCCGAGGTGGAACTGACCAAGGCGCGTCTGCTTTTGGTTAGCTCGATAAAGAGGGTCATCAAGAGTGCTCTCAATGTATTGGGAATTTCGGCCCCTGAAAAGATGTAATCCTTGGGATGGGAAACAGTAAGGGATCACATGGAGATGAATAAGGGAAAAGGTCCCGGTACCAAAATGAAGTCAGGGCGCATGCTATTGAGTTACGGTATCGTTTTCTTCATTGGTCTTTGGTTGGGATATAAGTTCGCATCCACCGGGAGGACAGTGGTGCCTGAAAGGAAGGAGGTGTCGAAATCGGTCGTCAGTAAGGAAAATCAGGACCAGGGGAAAAGGGAAAGATGGGAGGGGAATGATAGGGCAGGGGAGACATCCTCCCTTGAAGGGGAGGTGGTTCAAAGGGATGATTTATCGCTATCTTTTTACGAAACCCTCTTGAAGAAAGAGCCGCCACGGAAAATGGGAAGTAAAAGGGGGGATTCCGAGGGGACTCAGGCCGCATCTGGCCCGGAGAAAAGGGAAGGACCTTTAAAAGAAGATAAATCATCCAAAGGAGCCCTTTCTGTGGTAGCTCCCTTTTCCATCCAGGTGGGTTCCTTTACCCACAAGAAACAAGCGGAGGATTTGACCCAACAGCTAAGAGGGAAGGGTTATCGGGCCTACATTACAAGCCAGATCATCTTGGGCATGGGAAAAATGTATCAGGTTAGGATTGGCCATTATCGGACTTTGGATGAGGCGAAGAGAGAAGCCAAACTCATCGGAAGAAATGAGAAGTTGCCAACGTATATTCCTTCGTCGCCCAATCGATAGGGGAAGGAAAGGAAGCCTCATCGAAATAGGAATCCACGGGGGATAAGAACATGGCGGGAAAGACCTCATTAAGAAAGGCCAGCAAGAAGGGTGTGGTGCGTGAATATGCCGAGGCCTTTATTATCGCTTTTATTATTGCCCTGTTAATCAGGACCTTTTTAGTTCAGGCCTTTAAAATCCCTTCAAGTTCTATGGAACCTACCCTTTTGGTGGGAGATCATATCCTGGTCAGTAAGTTCATCTATGGCATCAGGATACCCTATATGGGGACAAAATTCCTGACGTTTCATAAGCCGAAGACGGGGGATATCATCGTTTTTGTCTATCCGGAGGACCCCAAGAAGGATTTCATCAAAAGGGTGATCGCGACGGAAAGGGAGGAGGTGCAGATAAAGAATAGGAAGATATTTGTCAATGGGATGGCAATCGAGGATCCATGGGGGGTCTATAGCGAAGGAGGTGGACCCTCCGCCCCGAGCCGTTTCCGGCCGAGGGATAATTATGGGCCCAGAATCGTTCCCCCCAACTCCCTTTTTGTCCTGGGGGACAATCGAGACAATAGCCAAGACAGTCGGTATTGGGGGTTCGTCGATTTATCGGCAGTAAAAGGGAAGGCCTTTATCATATACTTCTCCTATCATAAGAGGGCCACCAACCTGTTGGACAAGGTGAGATGGAGTCGGTTTGGGAAGTTACTCCGGTGAGCGGCAAAGGAGGATTTTCCTGGCCACATCAATGTCCTTCCTCATTTGCCGGACTAAGGAATCGGGGTCTTCGAAGACCTCCTCATCGCGTATCCTTTCAAGGAAGATCAACTGGATCTCTTCCCCGTAAATGTCCCGGGTGAAATCGAGAATATGCACTTCAACGGAGAGCGGATTCTCTCCAAAGGTGGGATTGTAGCCCACATTGGCCACCCCTGGATAGGTTTTGTTTCCCACGATCGCCTCAACCGCATATACCCCCGTCTTGGGGTAAAGGCCGTTTGGGATTTCCAGATTTGCCGTTGGACACCCCAACTCTCTTCCCCTACCGGTCCCCCAAATCACTTTGCCTATGATGCGATAGTTCCTCCCCAGTAATTGCGCGGCCTGCCGCATTTGGCCACCTTGGATGAATTTCCGTATCTTCGAGCTGCTAACAAGGGTATCGTTGACCATCACGGCCTCGATGACCTTTACCTCGAAGCCGAATTGTTGTCCCAACTGTATGAGTATTTCCACGTTTCCCTTTCGGTCTTTGCCAAAATAGTAGTTGTAGCCAACCAGGATCTTTTTTGCCCCTATCTTATCCACTAAGATCTGCTTCACGAACATCTCAGGCGTGATATTAGCGAGATCGAGGTCGAATGTGGCCACGATGATCACATCGATGCCTAACATTTTCACCAACATCAATTTTTTCTTAAAGGGTGTAATGGGAGGGGGATAACTTTGGGGGGCTAGGACCTGGAGGGGATGAGGGTCAAAGGTGAATACAATAGCCTCCCCGTCTATATTTCGAGCTTCCTCCTTTACAGCTTCGAAGATCTTTTGATGTCCCAAGTGCACACCGTCGAAGTTTCCCAGGGTTAAAACGGGGTTACGGAATTTCCGTTGTATATTCTCGATCCCGATAATAATATCCATTGATTTTTCTTGACTTTTTCAGAATGATAACGATAAGATAAGTTTAATATTTTTACGATTTTTTCTCAAGAATCGCCGAAGTGGCGGAATTGGTAGACGCGCTAGGTTCAGGGTCTAGTAGGCTTATGCCTGTGCGGGTTCGAGTCCCGCCTTCGGCACCACAGGAATTTCAAGGGGTTAGCTGATCTAGGCTGGCCTCTTTTTTTTTGGGGGGGGCTTGGTCAACGTTTTGGTCAACACTTTCGAGATAAACCTCTATCTTGTCGATGGCTTTTAGGAGATCCTTTTCATCGACTGTCTTCCACCACGAAGGCGGTAGCTGATCCAGTATTTGACTTTTTGGATCGTTTCAGTTGGATAAGATCCTCACCACAGGAGCATAAGCGGTTTTGACTGATTGTTTCCTGTGACAAAAAGGACATTCAGCTAAGATTGCTATAATAATTCCTCGCTTTTCTATTCCCTACAATGTAACGACCACATATGATTTGTCTATTCGATTCTGTGCATCGTTCACAGATCCGATTGAATCTCCCTTCGGCCACAAACTTCCGGTCACATTTGAGGCATGTCCGCTTAATTTGTTTGGGCCTCCGTAATTCGGGTTTTTTGATATATCCCATCACTGTTTCCTCCTTTGTGCAATTACCTGTTAGGAGTCGATAAGTTAAGTGGCTTCTCCATATCAATGGCGCATTTTAACTTACTGCCCTTGTCTATTTAAGCGAGTATTTACCCTGACCCAGGAAATTCAATAGAGCCTTTCTGCCAGACAGATGGACGTGCGAGGTATGTTCTGGAGCTGCGGCCATCATTCGCTACCTCTACGATAATCTGATGGTATGTCTTTCTCTCCTTGATCGGCTCAATTTGTCCAACAACTTCTTGTATCGGCAGCTTAACCATGGCTGGCCTAAGGTCTACCTCCTTTATGGTTACTTTGGCCGAATCCTCCTCTAAAGTTAGTTTCAGGTTGATTGTAATGGCACAATCAATCTCCAATGTATGTTACCTCACTTTCTACTTATTGATGTTAGTATATGTTAGGTAATTATACTTGTCAAGGAAAAAATTACTTTTAGGTAATTTTCTTATAAAGGGGTCAAAGGATAGGCTGGATTTTAGCGGAATTCCGTCCATGCTTGGACTAGTGTTTTCTAATCTGACATGATCTACCCTTTTTCCCGTTGACTCAGTGTTGACCAACCATTGGCAATACATTGAGAGAGTTTGACCTGGAGGTCGCCCGCTAGGTTTACGCTCCAGTAGGTGTATACGTGTGCGGGTTCGAGTCCCGCCTTGGGCACCACAGGAATTTCAAGGGGTTAGCTGATTTGGGCTGGCCTCTTTTTGTTGTCCAAGGTGCATGCTCACCATTTTGTCAACCCTTGGTAAACAAGCTTCTATTTTTACCAATTTCACCGTGTTCACATCTTGCGCATGAAGTGGTATAACTCATTGATTTTGTTATTTATCCCTCACTTCTCCCTCTGCCTGCTGGAGCAGGGACAGAGCGGTTCTATGGCACGGCAGAGCGTATTCTGCACATCAAAGAGGTGAAAAGGGCCTATCTCAGCGGTTGGGACCAGTAAGCTATAAGTGGAACTGGAGGAAAGGAACATGAAAAAGAAAGGGATCGATCTGAATTGTGACACGGGGGAGAGCTTTGGCCCGTACAAACTGGGCCTTGACGAGGAGGTGATCAAGCTGATCAGCTCGGCCAATGTAGGCTGTGGTTTTCATGGGGGCGATCCCCATGTCATGAGGAATACCGTAGCCTTGGCCAAGAGATATGGCGTAGGTGTGGGGGCGCATCCGGGATTACCCGATTTGCCCGGCTTTGGTCGGCGGGAGATGAAGGTTACCCCTGAGGAAGTGAAGGACTATTTCATCTATCAGATCGGTTCATTAAAGGCCTTCGTCGAAGTTGCAGGCATGAAGCTGCAACACGTAAAGATGCACGGCGCGTTGGACGCCATGGCCCGTGCCGATGATGGACTGACAAGGGCCATGTGCGAAGCTACAAGGGAGATCAGCCCCGAGCTGATATGGTTGGCCCACTCAGGGATTCGAACGGGAGAAATCGCCCGGAGCATAGGCCTCAAGGTTGTTCAGGAGGCATATGCGGATCGGGCTTACAATGCGGACAAAACCCTGGTGTCCAGAAAACTCCCCGGTGATGGTCTATGCGGACAAAACCCTGGTGTCCAGAAAACTCCCCGGTGATGGTCTATTTTGACCCGTTTCGAGTCGATGTGGACACAGTTCGGGGGTTCATCGAAGAGGTCAATGCCAACCTGGTGGAGATCGAGTTGCCCCCGCCGAAGCTATTTCGCATCCCCACAACGTACGGGGACATTCACGGCCCTGACTTGGACCTAGTGGGCGAATACACCGGTCTTACTCCGGATGAGGTGATTGAGCTCTTCTCAGCCCAGGCTTATCCGGTTTATTTTTTGGGCTTCATATGCAGCTTGCCTTACATGGGAGGAGTGCCCGAAGCCTTGCACGTACCTCGGCTTTCTTCGCCGCGGTCATTTGTGCCCGGCGGTTCCGTGGGTTTTGCCGGTCGGCAGGCCAACATCCTGCCCGTGGATACGCCATCGGGTTTCAACTACATTGGCCGCACTTTTGTAGCGGTGCACGATCCGAATGAGTTTCCACCCACCCTCATCAGACCGGGTGATTACATCCAGTATCCAGCTGTACTCGAAAGTGAGGCCAGGTTGGCAGAGAAAAGGCCTCTGGGAGAATTCGTTGAAAGCTTTCAGGGTAATTAATCCCGGCATCCAGACCACGGTCCAGGATCTGGGTCGCCCGGGCTTGATGAAATACGGGATGCCCACATCCGGCGCCATGGACCGACGTTCGTTTCTGATCGCAAATCTATTACTACGAAACCCGAACAACGCGGCAGCACTGGAAACCGCCCTGCAGGAACTTAGGCTTCAGGCCTTAAGGACCGTTACCATCTCTATTACCGGGGCCGATTTGGATCCCTGGCTGAATGACCAGCCCGCACACCAGTGGACTGCCTTTACTATGAAAGGGGACGATGTGCTGCACTTTAAAAAGCGGAAGAAGGGTCTTCGAGCCTACGTGGCAGTGCAAGGCGGATTTGATGTTCCGGAGGTGCTGGGATCGCGTTCAACTTTTGTTAGGGGGTGTATCGGAACCGTTCTCCATGAAGGCGAACTTTGAGTATATGCTCCTCTGACTCCGAGGCTCCGGGAAAGGTATTGACCCTGGCACAAGAATACCGGCCTGATTTCAATCGAACCGATCCCATTCGGGTGCTGATGGGTCCCCAGGAGGATTCTTTTACGCCTCGGGGCATTGACACCTTTTTGAATTCAACCTATCGCATTAGCCCTCAGTTCGATAGGCAGGCTTTTCGCACGGAAGGTTCAGCAATAGAGATCGCCAAGGGACCAGGCATCATTACCGATCCCATTCCCCAGGGTGCCATTCAGGTACCGGGTGACGGCAAACCGATCATCCTCCTTAGAGATGCGCAGGTGACCGGTGGGTACGCCAAAATAGCGATAGTCGCCCGAGTTGAGATGGATTTTTTAGGACAAATGATGCCTGGGGATACGATTCGTTTCCAGCGCATAGAACGGCAAACAGCACGCAATCTCTTGAAAGAGGAGGCTCAACGCCTTGAGAAACTGAGGGAACTCTTGAGATGAGGCGCTTTCGAGACCAGGATCAAGTAGAGAACTTAGTCATATTTGGAAAAAGTATTCTCATCCGCGGTGATAATTTCAACAAGTGCTGGTTGCCCCAAGGCGAGCGATTTCTTCGCTCTTTGGATCGCGGGAATGATATCACCGGGCTGCTCAACCTTTTCGGCATAGCCTCCGAGTCCTTCAGCGACTTTGGCGTAACTTCCAGAAAGGAGATCGAGATTATAGCGCTCCGAGGCTATCGGATACCTCTGTTGGTATCCCCCAAGTCTCGAGTTATTTATGAGGATGGTTAGAATGGGGATTCTTTCCCTCACTGCTGTCTCGAAGTCCATGCCCACCATTCCAAAGGCGCCGTCCCCCATAAAATGGGCTACCGTTTTGTCCGGTCTGGCTAGCTTTGCACCCATAGAGAGGCCCAGTGAAGCACCCAGCGTAGTTGTCTTCCCCCAACCGATATAGCCCCCCGGTATAAGGGATTCGTAGAAGGGAACCAATTGGTCTCGTGGATTTCCTGAGTCGTGGCTTATAATTGTTTCCTTTCTGTCTAACGCCTGCATCAGGTCCCAAATTACCCGGTAGGGATTAATGGGAACTTCATTAGAGGTAAACTTCGGCATCCACTCCTTCAACCACTCATCTTTGAGCGCTTTAACCTCTTTGGCAACTGCGTCACTCCCTTTTCTGCCTTCGGGCCCAATTTGCTTCCCAACCTCATCGATGAGCTGCCTCAGCACCAGCTTGGCATCCCCTATGATTGCGTGCTCTACACGGTAATCTTTATTTATATCACGTTCGTCTATAGTCGATTGCATGACGACCTTGCCATCGGGAATCGGGGTTGTATAGGGCTCGTTCGAACAGCTGGAACCAATGGCGAATACCAGGTCAGCTTTCTTCAGAAAGTGCATCAGCATTTTCGGTCGTGTTCGTCCGCCGGCTCCAAGGGATAGTGGATGATTCTCGGGGAAAGCGCTTTTCCCAGACATGGTCGTGAAGACCGGAATCTGTAATAGCTCCGCGAACTCACGGAGTTCATCCCATGCACAGGCGAAGAGGACTCCCAGTCCTGCTCGAATTATTGGGCTTTTTGCTTTTATCAAGGCCTTGGCAACTCCCCTCACATCATTGGGGTCTCCCTCGGCCTTCGCGCCCTTCACTGGCTTATACTGAAACAACGCATCGTCAAATTCTTCGTCTGCTACATCCCTCGGGAGCTCAAGCATGACTGGGCCTGGCCGCCCCGTTCTAAGGTATGTAAAGGCGCGTCTCATCAACTCCGGAACCCGGTCTGCGAGGTTAATCGAATCCACCCACTTAGTTATTTCCCGGTAGCTTTGGACCACATTGATATTCGGGGGTACTAGTCGACGCCGCGGCTGTCCCATCGGTAGTACGAGAATTGGTACGGAATCGGAAAAAGCTTGTGCCACGCCCGAAAAAGCATTTTCAATTCCTGGTCCAGATTGCATTGCAGAGACGCCAATGCGCTGACCATTTGATGCCCGGGTAAAGCCGTCGGCTATATTCACCGCTACCCGCTCCGTCCTCGCCTTTATAAATCTGATGCCTTCTTGGGCCACCGGGTCAATTATTGGATTTAATGGGAAACCGCTTACGAACTCTACTCCTTCCATTTTCAGAATTTTTGCTATGGCAGTATTTCCCTTCATTTGATGTTCCTCCCTTCCGCGGAACAGGTATAATGCGACAAAAAACAATATAGAAATAAATTATGTCTGTCAAGCAATAGTCAATGGGAGTTTCCTCAATTTTTAGGGGGATTTCGTTGTTCCTGAGCGTAATCTGAGGGACAAGGGTCATTTAGGAGGAGAAATCCAAAACACACTTTTCCCTTACCCTGGCTACCGCCTACTGTTTACTGCCTACCCCCTCCTCCTGCCTCCCACCTCTACCCTCATCCCTGCTTCCTTCCGACTGCAGCACAGCAGCACTCCTGCTTTGGTGGTGAGGGCACGGAATAGAAAACCTCCCTTTGCCCTCCCCTGAGAGATGACTATCGACTTTCAAGGGAGGGAAATTGGCTCGGGTCCACACACCATGGGGTGAAAATTGAATACAATGACGGCCCTGCATGTTTTTACAGGTATGGGTTTTTTAGAATATGATTCAAAAATAGATAAAAAACGCATTTCCAGCGACTATTCAGGGGTTATAAATAATATTCCCGAGAATAATCGATAAAAGGGTTGACAGAGAAATTTTGTTATACTAATTATCGTATATAATTTCTCATTTCCCCTAAATTTAGATTATGATGAGGAGGTTTTGATGAGGGTCGACGAGGATAAGTGTATAGCCTGCAAGAGGTGTTTTCCCTATTGCCCATTGGGGAGAATTCAGGTTCTCCGTCGACACCCGAAGATTCCGGGTCGGGTGTACATTGAGATCGACCAGGACAAGTGCACCGATTGCGGGATGTGCTTCCGGGCCAACGTTTGCCCAGTTGATGCCCTGTACCAGCCCGCCGAGCCCTGGCCCCGGGAGGTTCGGGCGATCTTGAGCAATCCCCTCATTGAATACAAAGGGTCTCAGGTTCCGGGCCGTGGAACCGAGGAGATGAAGACCAATGACGTGACCGGGCGGTTTCTTCCTGGAGAGGTTGGAATTGGCATTGAGTTGGGCAGGCCAGGGGTCGCGACATACTTCAGGGATGTTGAAGTCGTTGCCATGGCTCTAGCACCCTTAGGGTATGAGATGGCTGAGGAAAATCCGGTCACGCATTTTATGTCGGACAGGAAGACGGGAAAGCTCCGGGATGACATCCTCGACGAACGGGCGACCTCGGCTATCATTGAGGGGAAGTGTAAGCTGGAGAACTTACCAGAGGTCTTGGAGACCATCAAGAAGGCCGCTGAGAAGGTTGATACGGTCTTCTCGGTGGAGATCATCTCGAAGGTGCCCCCGAAGGGGGAGATTCCCATCATTCCCATCTTGGAGAGGTTGGGATACGAGTATTCAATCAACAGCAAGAACAACATGGGGCTGGGAGAGCCAGTCTTCAAATTCGATGAATAGACGACAAGACGGAGGAAGATGATGACGCACAGTTTGCATCGAAGGGGTGACAGGGAAAGCCTCAAGGAGGACTTCGTGGTACTGGGGTGTCCCGCTACGGGCATTAATAAGAAGGGATCGGCGCCAAAGACGAGGGAGTTCTTGCGCATCTGCTGGAAACATGGCCCCGTCAATTTGGGCGATATGAAGACGGGCAACACGTACAACACCACCATAGACGACATCCTCGACCGGGTAACCGACGGGACCATTGTCCAATGTACTTTCGACAGTCGGGAGAAGGTGGTTTCCCTGCTGAAGGAGTTGAAGGAAAAGAAGCCGGGAATATCGGTGATCGTTTCCGGCGTGACCGATATCGTCCAGGGGATCATGGATGAGGCTGGTCTGGGGCGAATTCACACGATCGAGTACTCCATGGGCACATGGGGGAAGACCGAGAGGATGCCCGATTTCGCGGTGTTGAAGATTACGACCATGTGCGGCCACGCCATGATAGCCAACGACCTTGTGGGGAAGTTGCTTCGGGACATCAAGCGGGGACGCACAACCCCGGAGGAGGCATCCCATGAGATCGCTAAGTGCTGTACCTGCGGTAACTTTAACCTGACACGTGGAACACAGCTATTGCGGGAGATGTTGCCGTTGTATATGGTAAACCGATATTGAGACGGCCATGGATATTTTGCATCCCATATAAATACGGGAGCGAAAGAAGGAGCCACATATGCGACATGTCATTATTGGAGGAAGTGCTGCGGGAGTAAGCGCCATAGAGGCCATCCGATCCGTTGATCCTACATCCGAGATCGAGCTGTTTACCGATGAAGAACTCCCCCTCTATTCGCGGGTTCTCCTAACCTACTATATTGCCGATGTGATTCCGAAGGAGGAGCTGCACTTCAGGCCGATAGAGTTCTTCAAGGAGAACAATGTAACAGCCCATCTGGGAGAGAGGGTAAGGACGGTTTCCCCCGACTCCAAGTCAATTCATACCGACAAAGGAAAGGATCATAGCTTTGACAAGCTCCTCATAGCCACCGGTTCCTCACCCAAGACACTGGATATTCCCGGGGTTGATAAGGAGGGGGTGTATGGGCTGAGGAATATGGAGCATGCTCAAAAAATTATCAACCGCTCGGAGAAGACTGAGGTGGTGTGCATACTGGGGGGTGGGTTGATTGGCCTGAGGGATGGTTATGCCCTCGCTGCTCGGGGGTTGAAGGTAAAGATGATCGTCAGGTCGAACCGTGTCCTCTCCCAGATGTTGGATGAGGAATCATCCGCAATGGTCCAGGAACGACTGCAAGAACACGGTATTGAGGTGAAAATCGGTCGAGATGCTGTTGAGATCCTGGGGAAGGGGTCAGTTGAGGGAATTGTATTGGACAATGGGGAGAAGATCGGTTGTCAAATGGTGATCATCGGTAAAGGCGTCAACCCCAATGTGGGGCTCGTTTCATCCAGCCGAATCGAGATAAGGGAGGGGATTGTCGCTGATGAAAATATGAGGACGAATGTCCCGGATATCTATGTAGCGGGAGATGTTGCGGAGACATACGATATTTCCCGAGGGAGGACAGCGATCAATGCCATTTGGCCGTGTGCCTTTGAACAGGGTCGGATAGCCGGTTTGAATATGGCTGGCCAAGAGGCCAAGTATGTCGGGTCGTTTCGCATGAACTCCCTCGACATCTACGGACTTCCCGCTGTCTCCATGGGCGTCACTCGTCCGGATGGGGATGGATTCCAAGAGGTCAAGAGAACAACCAGCGATACCTACAGAAAGCTGGTTTTAGAGAACGGGCGTATCGTTGGGGCCATTTTCGTCGGCCAGATTCAGTACACGGGCCTTCTATCAACCCTCTTACGGAAAAGGGTGAACGTCTCCGATTATGTGCCCTTCTTGATGAGCGACCGGTTCAATGTTGCAGGCTTGTTGCCATTGATGAGGCAAAATGCGGAGAGATTCAGGGAAATCGAATACAGAGAGCTCTTCAGCAGCCTCTCCCCGTAAATTCCCTGGCAGGGTTTGCGACCCGGCGGTTCCATTCAGCCGGGATAAGGAGCCTCTCCGGGAAAGAGTTTACTTGTATTTGAGGTCAGCCATTCTAAGCGGGAGTATTCTTCCCGAAGGGCGTTTGGTAGAGGAGGTGGTGGCTGGGGAATTGGGGGTGAGCCGGACGCCCGTCCGCGAAGCACTGCACAAGTTGGAGAGAGAAGGGCTTATCGATCATTTTCCAAACCGGGGCTTTGCGGTAGCGAAGGAGACCGAGGGCCAGGTTGCGGAGATTTTCGAAATACGGGCTATCCTGGAGGGGCACATCCTTCGGATCGCGTGTGAGAGTGCCACGGATGTTTTTTTATCGGAATTGAAGTCATTGTTGGAAAAAGTGGAGAGATGTTTTGCCGAATCGAGGATAGAAGAACTCCACCGTATGAACACCTTGTTCCATGACCGGATCATTCACCAGGTTTCAGGGCGGGAGCGCCTGAAGGGCCTTGTAAGGGATCTCAGGGAGTATGTTCTGCGGTATCGGTCGGCCACGCTGCAGGTTCCCGGTGGGGCCGAAAGGACGTTGAAGGGGCACGAGAGGCTCATCTTGGCCCTGGAAACGGGGGTCCAGACCTCTGTGAACGCGTCATGCGTGCCCATATTGAGGCAGCGAAAACCGATGCAATTCAGCACCTGATGGAAGAAAGGACGACAACCATAGGCCCAATGACATAGGGAGGAAAAGATGGAAGTGATCATGGTGGATCCTGAAAAATGTACGCAGTGTCATACGTGTTCGCTTTGGTGCGGAATTGAGATAGGCTCTGTGGCCAAAGAGCTTAGTCAGGCTATCCACGAGGAACCCCAACCGGTGCCCCGGGTCCATGTAGAGGGGAATAATTTTCCCTTGCATTGTCGTCATTGTGAGGTTGCGCCTTGTATCGATGCGTGTCCCAATGGAACCATGCGCAGGGACCCGCAAACTGGGCTGGTATATGTGCACGAGCCAAGCTGCATTGCCTGCTGGATGTGCGTGATGGTATGCCCCTTCGGGGTTATTGCCCCATCTTCATCTCAACACGGAGCCATTAAGTGTGATCGATGTCGGAACATGGAGTATCCCATTTGCGTTGATGTATGCCCTACCAATGCCTTGAAATTGCAGGAGACCCGGAAGGGGTTACCTGAAAAGGATTCACAGTATTTGCAGTATAGTAAGGGATTGGAAGAATTTTGACACAATCAGGCTGACTGCAGCAAGTGTGGATTCTATGAAAGAAAGGAGCAGAGGAGATGGATTTCGTCCAAAAAAAGACCGCCGATAGTGCAGTGGAGCCGTTCTTGGCGAAAGCGGCAGAGAAGGGGGTTTCATTGGTGTGGGATCGTTATGAGGAGTCCCTTCCTCAGTGCGGATTTTGCGAGACCGGGCTGAATTGCAGGGATTGTCTCCAGGGACCGTGTATAAGTCATCCTTTCCGCGATGGGAATAAGGTGGGTGTTTGTGGAAAGGACAGGGATATCCTTGGGGTTCATTCCTTTTTGAGGCTCGTGACTCATGGAACGATGTCGTACCTGGATCAGCTAACCGACTTTGCCGAGTGGGTTACGTCAGGGGAGGGTTCTCCCAGGGACAAGGGTCAGGCGGATAAGCTCATTAAGGACATCCAGGCGCTCTTGAGAGATGGGGGAGCTGAAGTCATGGAGGAATTTCCGAAGGCGGTCCTCGATGGGTGGAGGGCAACGGGTATCCATCCGGAGGGGGTTGCCAGGGATCTGTTCAAGGTCTCCCAGAAATTGGACGGAGGCACCTCCAGCATCGAGGATACCCTTCTTTGGGCCTTTAAGGGGGCATTATCGGGATGTATGGCCCAGCTGCTCCAGGGGAGATTGAAGGCCTCAGTCTTTGGGGATATATCCCCCACCGATGTGGAGGTTAATTTGGGGATACTTCAGCTGGAGAATCCCACGATCCTCCTGTACGGCCATTTCTCCCCTCTTCTCAAGCAGAAGATCGCTGAGGCAGCAAAGGGAAAAACCATTGCAATCATGGGTGTTTGCACCGACCCGTTGGTCCCTCCGTACTCTTTCTCCCCGGTGACCAATTATGGCTCCCAGGAGATTCCCCTTATGACGGGTGCCGTGGATCTCATTGTGGCCGGGGATCAGTGTGTAAATCCCTCATTGAAGGAGTTGGCCAAAGAGTGGAATGTGGAGGTCGTTGAGACGGAAGTCTTGAGCGGAGGGCGAGAGCTTGCTGGCTTCGCTCAAGGGATCGTGGAGCAGGCGAAGAAGGCCTTTGATGGGCGCCGTAAGGTAACCAGGGATATCCCGCCCGTTAAAGATACGGCTCGTATGGGGTTTTCCCCAAAGGGGATGGACGTGAAGAAGATCGTCGATGCCATGAGGGGAGGGAAGATCAAGGGCTTAGCCCTTCTGGCGGGATGTAACAACGTAAAGTTTACCCAGGATCATGAGATTGTCTCGCTGGCCCGGGAGTTATTGAAGAGGGAGGTTTTCTGCGTCTCAGAGGGTTGTGCAAGCATAAGCTTGGCCAAATACGGCCTCTTAAATCCTCAAAACCGTGAGTCCAGTTGTGGGAAAGGTTTATCGAATCTCCTCTCTTCCTTGGGGAAAGATCTTCCGGCGGTGGTCGATTTGGGAAGCTGCGAAAACGGCGGCGTCACCGAATTTCTGCTGGCCGTGGGGAGACAACCGAAGGAGCTTCCTCTTGTGGCGTGTTTTCCAGAGGCTAATCGGACCAAGGCGGTGGCCAGAGCTGCTTGGACCGTGGCCCTGGGGGTTCCAACGTACTTCTGGCCATATCTCCCAGTGACCGGGAGCCCGAAGACCGTGGAGGCCTTGGGTGGTTTCTGTGAGAAGACATTTGGCGCAAAGATGAACGTGTTGACCGAACGGATGGAGCCCGTGGAAAAGGCGGATTTGCTCATGAAGGACCTTAAGAGGGCGTAGCTCTTGGTATTGAAGTTGCCCCTTAACAAGGGATAGGCCATGGCGGGGAAAGGGGGTGATGCTTGGAACCGCTTGTATCCCAGATAATTTCATGGTGTTGATTCGTAACGAATCACATTCATGAAGAAGGAGGGTTAATTATGGGAAGACGAGAAAAAAGGTTGATTGGTTCATTGGTGGCCGTTTTCTTCCTCGTGGGCATCCTTTTCGTGGCCGGTACCCAGGCGCAGCAGATTAAGAAACTAGCTGACTATCCCAAGAGGAGGATCGAGTGGAACCTCTGGTACGGCCCTGGAGGGGGTACGGATATCTTCAGCAGGACCATCGGCATTCCTGCCCGGAGGGATCTCAGCCCTGCGCCCCTGGTGATCATCAATATCCCGGGTGCGGCGGGGGCCAATGGGATGATCTATACCATGGAACAGCCTGCGGATGGATACACCATCACCTCCATCGGTAATGATCTCCCCATCAACGATGTCCTGAAGAGGGCCAAATTCAAGGGGAGAACCTTGACCATCGATGATTTCGTGCCCATTATCCGCTGTCAGTACGATACCGCAACCATCCAGGTAAGCGCGAAGAAGAGTAAATCTAAGGGGGAACCGTTCAAGGACATCAAGGATTTCGTCAACTATGCGAAGGCAAACCCCGGGAAGGTTACCATCGGCGGAACGGGCTCAGCGGGATTTGATGAGGTCGTCGTAGTTATGTTCCTGAAAGCCGCTGGGATCGAGGCAAAATACGTTCCCTTCGATTCGGCCGGGAAGATGCATGCCCAGGTTTTGGGAGGACACATCGATGCCATGTTCGAGGAATTCGGCTCCACAATCTCCCTTCTGGAAAAGGGTGACATAAATGCCCTCGTCGTCTTCAAGGAAGATAGGGTCAAGGATAAGCGATTTGCCAAGATTCCGGTAGCTCCCGAACTCGGTTGGGACGTGACCCTTGGCCGCTGGAGGGGGATTGGTGCCAAGGCCGGTACGCCCCCCAAGAAAATCGAATACCTCCACCAGGTTTTCAAGAAGGCCATGGGGCATTCGGTCTATAAAAACATGGAGAAGAACTTGCTTCTGGACCTTCGCCCGGGGTACATGGGACCCAAGGAATTGGGCGAGCTGATCAAGAAGGAAAAGGAGACATTTGCCCGGGTCTTGAAGGATTTGGGCTACGTCAAGTAGGGCGACAATTGTCCGCCATGAAGTGGCTGGGCGGAAAACATTCCGCCCAGCCACTGTTACCGGGGACTGCATGCTCGGCGAACTTATCATGAGTTCTTCCATACTGGTGGCCGCTTGCTATCTCTATTATAAGGCCAACCAACTCAGGGTTTTTCGTGCCTATAAGGAGGTAGGACCGGACTTCTGGCCCAAGATTGTGTTGATCTGCCTCATCGCACTGAGCGCAGCTCTCACCGTTTCTCATGTCCTCACGTGGAGGAAATCCCGGGAAGAAGTGAGCGAGCGAGAGGAGGGCTGGCAGAGGGTTTTGATCACGGTCCTTCTTGCGGTGGGGTACGTCTACTTCTTGAAACCCTTGGGGTTCATCGTGGCATCCCCCCTCTTTATCCTCGGGATGATGCTTCTCATCCTACGGGAGAGGAAAAAGGTTATCCCCCTTACCATCCTGGGAATCATGGCCATGATCTATATCATTTTTAGTAAATTGCTGTTCGTTCCCCTCCCGAAGGGATTTGGAATATTCCATGATATCAGCATCCTCTTAGGATTATGACTTCCTTCTTCTCATCATGGGGAAGAGATGTTTCACTACTGGACACAGGGATTATTTACCTCCATACAACCATATAACATACTTATAATCGTTATCGGGAGTTCCCTTGGCATCATGGCCGGTGCTATTCCGGGCGTCAGCGGGACGATGGCTCTCGCCCTGGCGGTTCCCGTGACCTATGCCATGGATCCAACCACCGCCATCCTCCTCTTGGTGGCCATCTATGCCTCGTCCGTCTATGCCGGCTCGGTTAGTGGAATCCTGTTTCGGACTCCAGGGGCCCCTGAGGGCGTCGCCGCAACCCTGGATGGGCACGAGATGGCTAAACAGGGGAGGGCAGGCGAGGCCCTAGGTGTGGATATATTTAGCTCAGTTACCGGCGGGATCTTCGGGACGATCATGCTGGCCCTCATCGCACCGCAACTGGCCAAGGTGGCCCTTGAGTTCGGACCATCGGAGTATTTTGCGATATCCGTTCTCGGTCTCAGCGTGGTGAGCAGTTTTGGGACCCAGAGCGAACTGAAGGCCCTCATATCCGTGCTCATGGGCCTCTTCATTGCCACCATAGGAATCGATAAGATTTCCGGGTTCAACCGGTTTACCTTCGGCACCACCACCTTGCTGAGCGGGGTCAGTTTCGTTCCGGCGATCATCGGCCTTTTCGCCGTGGCCGAGGTTCTCAACCGCATCAGGGAGATGAAGGGTATGGAGGGTATTCGAGCGAGGGCGAAGGCAAAACTGCCCTCTCTCCAGGCAATCAATAGGCTCAAGGGATTGCTCCTCCGTTCATCCCTTATCGGGGCATTTATCGGGATCTTGCCAGGTGTTGGGGCGACCACGGCAGCCTTCGTGAGTTACAGCGAGGCCGTCAGATGGTCCAAACACCCCGAGAAGTTCGGGACGGGGATTCCCGAAGGAGTTGCCGCACCGGAGGCGGCCAACAATTCCGCCTGCGGCGGTGCCATGGTTCCATTGCTTACCCTCGGCATACCGGGGAGTGCGGGGACGGCCATCATGCTGGGAGCTTTTTTGATTCACGGGCTAAAACCCGGTCCCCTGCTCTTCATGCAACAGCCGGTACTCGTCTATTCCATCTTCGTGGGGATGTTCCTCGCTAACCTGTCCATCATTATCCTCGCCAAACTGTTCATCAGATACTTCTCCAGGGTGATTGAGCTCCCGTATAACATTTTGGGACCTGGCATCATCATCTTCTGCGTTGTCGGTTCTTTTGCCATCCGCAACAATTTCGGCGATATATGGATTATGATTCTCTTCGCCATCATCGGATTCTTCATGGAGCGATATGGTTATCCCCTGGCACCGATCATTCTCGGAATCGTTCTGGGTCCCATTGCCGAGGAGAACCTGAGACAGGCCATGATCATTTCCGGAAACAATCCCATGGTTCTTGTCAGTTCACCATTGAGCGCTATCCTTATCATACTCTCAATCCTCTCCCTTTTTTCCCCCCAGCTGAGGAGATTGTGGGCTGGGAGAAAGGGCGCCCCAAAATCATCTTCCCCTCGTTGATCGTTTCTCCGTCTTGACTCGATTCGATCTATTCCGTCAAGAAATGCCTTTCCCCTTTCAATGGAGGGAGCTTCATTTACCTTGTTCAAATGAGAATCATCAGAATATGCCGCTAAAGTGCAGTCTGCAAGGCGGGAAGTACGAGGAGCGAAGAGGGAGGAATATGTCCTATAGAAATAATTGAAATAATACTATTTTCAAGAAGTTACAGTATCACTTTTACCTATTTTCTCGGCATGTACTGTTATGTCTGCCGAACCAAGAAAATGTTAAGAATGAAAATAGATTCTGTTCATAAATTTTTAAAATTACTATGTTTTCCAAGATTAAACCTTGAACAAGCGGAATGCCATGGGCGGGTTCAATCCCTCTTTTTTCCGAGAGTCAACCCCTGATGCGGGTGTGATATTCCTGGATGGATTGGATGGAGATTCCCCTTCGCACCATTGACTCTATGCCATTTACCGCCGCGGAAGCCCCGGATATGGTCGTAATGCAGGGAATGTCGTGGACAACCGCCTCACTTCGTATGGCTACCTCATCGGCCTTGGGCTCTTTGCCGCTGGGGGTATTGATAATGAGGTTAATTTCTCCATTCTTGATGAGATCGACGATGTGGGGCCTCCCCCCGGTTACCTTATGGACGATTTTCACGGGGATTCCATTCCTGGCGAGGACTTTCGCTGTCCCCGTTGTGGCCACAATATGGAACCCAAGGTCCATCAACTTTTTGGCAATGAATACTACATGCCTCTTATCCTTGTTCATCACGCTGATAAAGACCGTACCCTTCAAGGGAAGGGTTTGACCGGCTGCCATCTGCGATTTGGCGAAGGCCATTCCAAAGTCCGCATCAATGCCCATCACTTCCCCCGTTGACTTCATCTCGGGGCCCAAAACGGTATCCACACCGTAAAAACGCTTGAAGGGGAGGACGGCCTCCTTTACGGCAACGTGATCGATTTCCCCCTCCCACGTAACACCCAACTCGGACAGGGTTTTCCCGACCATGAGCTTTGCCCCAATCTTTGCCCATGATATGCCCGTAGCCTTGCTCACAAAGGGAACTGTCCTTGAAGCCCTGGGATTGACCTCCAATATATGGACAACATCGTTCTTGACCGCATATTGGACATTCATTAATCCCACGACGTTGAGCTCTTTTGCTAAGGTGCTGGTGTTCAACTTAATCACTTCAATGAAATCATCCGTTAAGGAGAAAGGGGGAATGACGCAGGCGCTATCGCCTGAGTGGATGCCCGCCTCCTCGATATGTTCCATGATGCCGGCGACAACGCAACTCTCGCCATCGGCCACAGCATCGACGTCGATCTCAATGGCGTCCTCCAGGAATTTATCGATGAGGACGGGGTATTCAGGGGAGGCTTCGACGGCGCGTTCCATGAATCCCATCAGGGATTCCTCATCGTATACGATCTCCATGGCTCTTCCACCCAAAACGTAAGAGGGCCTCACCACAACGGGATAGCCTATCTCATTAGCTACCCGTTGTGCATCCTCCGTAGAGGTGGCAGTTCCGTTAGGAGGTTGGTGCAATTTGAGCTTCTTGAGCAGGAGGGTAAATCGATCCCGGTCCTCAGCTCGATCGATGTTATCGGGGGATGTTCCAATAATGGTAACCCCGGCTTTCTGCAGGGGGACCGCCAGGTTCAACGGTGTCTGCCCCCCAAACTGGACGATGACCCCATCGGGATTTTCCCTCTCGACGATGTTCAGCACGTCTTCAAGAGTCAACGGTTCGAAGTAGAGCTTATCCGATGTGTCGTAATCCGTGCTTACCGTTTCCGGATTGCTATTGACCATGATGGTCTCAAATCCGAGTTCCTTGAGCGCAAAGGCCGCATGGACGCAGCAGTAGTCAAACTCTATCCCTTGCCCGATACGGTTCGGGCCCCCTCCCAGGATCATGATCTTTCTTTGCTTGGATATCCTCGCTTCGTCCTCCATTTCGTACGTGGAGTAGTAGTAGGGAGTGTAAGCCTCAAATTCCGCAGCACAGGTGTCCACCAATTTGTAAGTTGGGAGAATTCCCCTGTCGACTCTCAAACCCCTTATCTCGGGCTCCTTTAGTCCCATGAGGTGCCCCAACTGGAAATCGGAAAACCCGTATGTCTTGGCCTTTCTTAGGAGCTTCTGGGGAATCATGAGCTTCTCTTGATTCTTTGCGCTGGACCAGAGCTCCAAATCCCGAAATTCGACCTCGTATTGTCTTATTTCGCCTTCGAGATCCACGATCTCCTTCATGTTGTGGAGAAACCATGGGTCGATATGGGTCAACTTACGGAGTTTATCGATGTCCACTCCGCATTGGAGGGCCTGTTTGATGCTAAAGATTCGATCGGGACGGGGAACGCGTAATTTTTCGTAGAACATTTCCCCCTTGGAATTGGAGGATTTCGCGCCAAGGGGTTCTGCTCCGTCCCACCTATCCTTTCCATCGGCTCCGAGGCCGTATCTTCCAATCTCCAGGGATCGGAGGCCCTTCTGGAGAGCCTCCTTGAAGGTCCGACCGATGGCCATGGTTTCTCCCACGGATTTCATCGAGACCGTGAGGGTGTCATCGGATCCCGGAAATTTTTCAAAGGTAAACCGGGGAATTTTGACGACACAATAGTCTATGGTGGGCTCGAAGCAGGCAGGGGTCTTTTTGGTAATATCATTGGGTATTTCGTCCAAGGTATATCCCACGGCCAATTTGGCCGCAATTTTGGCGATGGGAAACCCCGTTGCCTTAGAGGCCAAAGCTGAGCTTCGGGATACCCTGGGGTTCATCTCGATGATTACCATCCTGCCGTCTTCCGGCCTCAGGGCGAACTGAATATTGGAACCCCCAGTTTCAACCCCGATCTCCCGCATTACGCTAATGGCCGCATCTCGCATCTGCTGGTATTCCCTGTCCGTGAGGGTTTGAGCCGGGGCAACGGTTATACTATCCCCAGTATGGATTCCCATGGGGTCGAAATTTTCGATGGAGCAGATGATGACTACATTGTCCCGGAGATCCCGCATTACCTCCAGCTCATATTCCTTCCACCCGAGGACGGACTCCTCGATGAGAATCTCACTGATCATGCTGGCCTCGAAACCTCTCAAAGCCAGGTCCTTGAATTCCTTGATATTGTATGCTACGGACCCGCCTGTGCCTCCGAGGGTGAAGCTGGGGCGAATGATGACGGGAAATCCGATCCCTCCGACCACCTGAAGGGCCTCTTCCATGCTGTAAGCGAGGCCGCTCTTTGGAAGGTCAAGGCCGATTGCGCTCATCGACTCCTTGAAAGCTTTCCGATCTTCAGCCTTTTTGATGGACTCGTAGTTGGCCCCGATCATCTGCACCCCGTACTGATCCAAGATACCCCTTTCGAACACCTGAACGGCCACATTGAGCCCCGTTTGCCCGCCCAACGTGGGGAGGAGGGCGTCGGGCCTCTCACGCGCTACAATTTTCTCAACCACTTCGGGGGTGATGGGTTCGATATAGGTCCGGTCGGCCATCTCGGGATCGGTCATGATGGTGGCGGGATTGCTATTTACCAGGACGACCTCAAACCCCTCTTGCTTGAGGGCCTTACAAGCTTGAGTTCCTGAATAATCGAACTCGCAGGCCTGACTGATGATGATGGGGCCTGAGCCGATGATGAGAATCTTGTGAATGTCGGTCCGTTTCGGCATACTCACCTCAGGGAAAGTTCCATCATTTCGATGAAATCCTCGAAGAGGTAGCGGGCATCATGGGGGCCGGGAGAGGCCTCCGGGTGAAATTGAATGGAGATGATAGGGAGTTCTCGGTGCCTCATTCCCTCCAGGGTCTGATCATTCAGGTTGACATGGGTAGCCTCAATATCCTCGTCCCTGAGGGAACCTATATCGACGCAGAATCCATGATTCTGGGCCGTGATACTCACCTTGCCCTTTGTCAGATCCTTAACCGGATGATTCCCCCCATGATGACCGAATTTCAGTTTGTATGTTCGTCCCCCGAGGGCAAGGCCCAGTATCTGATGCCCCAGACAGATTCCAAAAATCGGTTTTTTCCCCATGAGTTCCCGGGTAGTTTCAATGGCATAGGGAACTCCCTCCGGATCTCCTGGTCCGTTGGAGAGCAGAATACCATCCGGATTGGAGGAGAGGATTTCATCGGCCGTCGTGTTGGCCGGGACGACCGTGATTTCGCATCCCAGGGATTCTACAAGACGGAGGATGTTGTGTTTGATGCCAAAATCCATAGCTATCACCCGATATCGGTGATCTCGAGGGGAGAAAAGAGGTTGGTTTGTAGCGGGGAATTTATTTTCCCAGGGATAAGGAGCGGAACAGGAAACCTCTTTGACCAGATCCCTACCTATCAATCCAGGGGAAGCCTTGGCCTTTTCGATGAGGCGGTCCGTATTCACATCCTCGGTTGAAATGATGGCCTTCATGGCCCCGGCAGTTCGAATGTGTTTGGTTAGAGCCCGGGTGTCCACTCCTTCGATTCCCATAATTCCGCAGTTTTTCAGAAACTGGCCCAAATTCCCCTGCGCTCGCCAATTACTCGGTATGGGACTGTATTCCCTAATGATGAATCCCTCAACAGAGGGTTGTATGGACTCAACATCCTCATGGTTTACCCCATAATTGCCGATGAGAGGGTAGGTCATGGTGACGATTTGGCCCTTATATGAGGGGTCCGTCAGAATCTCTTGGTACCCTGTCATGCTCGTATTGAAGACAACTTCTCCGGTCTTCTCTCCAAGGGCCCCGAATGCCGTCCCCTCGAAGATCGTGCCATCCTCCAAGGCAATGAGGGCCCTCTGACTCTCTTGCTTCATCCTTTTAGCCATCCGGTAGATAAAAAAATACCCCCGGGAGGTTTCCCGAGGGCTTTCGAATCATCGCGTGGGATAGTTCAGTCAGCATGAATTTTTTAATTTCCTTTTATTATAGTGTGAAATACCGAATTGTCAACCCGAAATTGCACCTCGGTCAGACTTTCCCAGGGACAGGGGGACCTTTTTCAATCGATTCTTGCTCCTATGAGCTCATAGATTTTCGTCTTGGAGGGCTCGCTCAGCAGTTCCTCGATTTTAGACTGAACCTCCATGCGCTCCTTCTTGTTGGCCCACCTTTTCCAATCTTCTGTGTTTTCCCATGTGCTGATGACGATGTGGGTCGATGGATCATCATAATCCCTGAGCGTCTCCCCGGTTATGTATCCCTTCTGTTTTATGGCCCTTGATCTCAAGCCCAGAAGGAGTTTTGCCACATGCACTTCCTTCCCCTTTTCGATTTTTCGTTCGATAATTATCCTTACTGCCATTTCAATTTCCCCCCTTTGTGAATTCCTTTCGGAAGTATATCAGCAGTCCATCCTGAGTTCAAGGAATAGGAGCTTGGGCACCTTGCCTAGTATCACGTCCCAAAGGTCATTTTAAATCCGAAATTCGAATATCAAAATGCCAAACAAATCCGAATATCAAATGACCAAAATCGACTCGGCTGAGCCTTCGACCCGAGCTCAGGCCGATGGGCTCGTCCCTTTGGCAACCCGAAGTGAGCCCTATCCCAAAATCCGGTCAACTTCCTCCCTATCCGCATCCATAACATAAGGAATCCCGGAGATTTCCGAGGCGTGACGGGTGAGGGAAGTCAAGTCATCCCTCGTGATGTACTTCAGGGCAAATTTTCGAGCTCCCGCCATCATTTGTTGCAAACCTGCATTCAAGCGATCGAAATAGGTGATCATTCCGATGGCGCCGGTTGGAATCTTTTGGAAATCCTTTCCAAACCGCTCCTTAAGTTTTGCGGCCAGGACAAAGAGATGTTCGATATCGGTTCCGTATTTTGCCAAATCGCCTGGGACCTTCCCCTTCTTGATCATTTTTCCAACGGTATTGCCGACCATGGCCGCGGTCATACTTCCCCTCCCCAGGCAAATGGCTTTGATATACGGTGCCCCCAGGGCAAGGGCCTTAAAGACATGATCCTCCAGAGAGATTCCCCCCGCAATGGCGCAGCTGGGAATAAAAGCACCTTTTTCGGTCAGCCTTCGCAAAAATCGATACAGGAGACATTCAATATGGACCGTGGGGACACCCCATTCATTCATCATCCTCCACGGGCTCATCCCGGTACCGCCCCCAGCGCCGTCGACGGTGAGGAGATCAATTTTGGCATCTGATGCACATTTAACGGCTCGGGCGAGGTCGGCAGGGCGGTAGGCTCCTGTCTTGAGGGAAATGTATTTGGCTCCGATTTTCCTCAAGCGTTCGACCTCCCGAGAAAAGGACTCCTCGTCCACCATTCCCAGACGCGAATGCCTTTCGAACTCCTTGAAATCCCCCTGCCCAAATGCCTCTTGAATAACCGGATCTTCCGGGTCTGGCATGACGATGTATCCCCGGCTTTTTAACTGGAGAGCCCTATCCAGGGAGGGGAGTTTCACTTCTCCTCCGATATCCTTTGCTCCCTGGCCCCACTTTGGCTCTATAATGTCCACCCCGAGTTTTTCCAGGGCGTATTCGGGCACTCCCAGTCTTCCATCCTCGACATTATATTGGACGCTGATCCCGCCGTAGCCGTCATACCAATCCTTGAAGATTCTCACCCTCCTCTCCAATTCCGGAGACCGCTTGATCGTGCCGTTCTTGAATTCCGCCTCTGGATCCATACCGCACACATTTTCGCCCACGACCACAACGGTTCCGCTGATGGCTGCCGCAATGGCCATGGATTCCCAATGGATCCTGGCAATCTCGGTGGAACCCAGGGCACCCGTGAAGTAGGGAACCTTCATCTTCAGTGGAGATATCAACTGCCGGAAAGGTAGCCCTATCCGAATCGGCTTCCATCCCGGTGGCCCCGACGCAGCTTCCCTGGATGTTAAAATGGGAGAAGTCCACAGGGTAATCCTTCTCAGATCCCGCCGTCACCTTGCCAAAGGGCTGCGGATAGAGTATCTCCCTTCCCCTCAGGGCCGATCGTCCCACCTCGCACGGTCCCGGGCAGCCGTCCAGGCAGGTTACGCAGATACCCGAAATCGGCGAGGGAGTTACCCGATTTCGAGTAATAGTGGCAGCGCTTGCATTGGGTCTCGCAAAAGTCATCTCTATACTCCTTTCTCTTTACGTAGACAAAAAAAGACGTCCACCCGTAAGGTGATGGACGCCTTTGTCAATTTGATACGTCGTTGTATCGAGAGGTACTACATTGTGGTCCTCATTGTCATTCTTTTGAGCCTTTATTAAGCTTTTTTGTTATTCTTTCATCTCATGGCCTTCCCGAGGCAAAAAAAGACGCCCATGGAACACTGAGAACATCTTCGTTTCATGGACGTCTTTGTCTTGTGATACGGCTTTGTATCTTGATGCGCTAAATTACCTAGTTATTTACCAAATTCCTAAATTTTTGTCAAGCTTTTTTTTATTTTTCCCGTTTGCAACACCGAGTCTCCACCCCGCCGACACTGGCTTGGGGAAAAGAGGCAAATATACTCGGGCCCGCTCACCTTGCATTATAGAAAGTAGCAACATCTGCGGGTTGGAGGCATTATCCGTTGATGATTTTTTCGGCCTCCTCCCGGTAGGCATCCATCACGAAGGGAATACCAGAAACCTTAGCTGCATCCTCGCTGAGGGCCATTATGTCGTTGCGGTTGATGGTCGAGATGCGGAAGTTACGCGTTCCAGCCATGAGCTGTTGCAAACCGGTCCTGAGCT
>SMTZ1_10000472_pt1 | contig 66656 bp, 53 predicted proteins | sample DeeMarSWOR136_30_FD_25667 | JGI IMG/M metagenome (IMG submission 25667) | reverse complement strand
ACAATGAGTGCTGACCTTCAGACCACGGTGTCCAGTGGCAACCTTGCCTCGAACAGTCAGCTCTGGGGTATTGATTGCAACGGTGGTGTCTGCTATGTGTTCTGGTATGATCTTACCGACCTCAGTGTCTGGTATGTGAGCAGCACCGACGGTGTCACCTGGACCACGGCGGCGCAGTGGGGTCTGACCTATCCGTCACCCTATGCGAGCAATGTATTGGGTCTCCCCCAGATGGCAATTACTGATGCGGGTGATCCGGTACTCGTCTTTGACTTATCCGATGGCAATGACTTAACCTATCCGTTTAGCTCCAAGGTATATGTGTCGACTGCTTCTGGTGCCACACCGGTTGAGGTGTCGAATGATGGATACGGTGTCTGGTCATATCCGACTATCGCTGCTGGTGGTGGTGACATTACTGTAGTCATGCAGTGTGCCATGGACACGACATTGATCGACTCGTTTGCCCGCCACGATATATGGACTACTAGTTCGCTAGATGGAGGCTCGACTTGGAGTGCTCCACTGAATCTCACGGATGGTCTTACCGAGCGTCCGGGTTTACCTCAATGTGCCAAGAGAGTCGACGCGACAAATGGTAATTTCTTCTATTTCTACGGTGTGAATCTGGCCGAAGATCATGACCCATACTTCCACTGTAACTATGATCCTGAGGGTTTGGATCCGCATGCTTGGTATGTTGGGCTGCATCCCTACGGGATTGAGGAGAATGTGGTTGAGACGCCATCCAGATTGGCTCTCGATGTCAGACCGAATCCGGTGTCTCGTCATACGAGTATTTCGTATGCCTTGACCACGGCAGGTGACGTTTCGCTCCGGATCTTCGATCTCCTGGGTCGTAACGTGAGTACAGTTGAGACAAGTCATAAGAATGCCGGTGTCTATGCGCTCAATCTGGATACCAGCGAGCTTGCCAACGGTACCTACTTCTTGATACTGGATACAGATACGGGTAAGATCACACGTTCTTTTGTGGTAGTACGTTAAACAAAATACGGCTGCGGCCGGGAGGGATGGGAAGGGAAAAGGGAGGTCTATGCTATCTGTAATATTTGTCGCTGCTCTTATTGCTTCTTTGACTAGCGTAACATCTCATTCGCACAAAAGGGAATACATGGATGACCAGACAAATTGCATTGCTACGCACCGTGTTTTGCCACAAAGACAAGGAAATGCGGTGCTCGTTGATTCAGGAACACCCTACTCCGCATGGACGAATATCCAACATTGTCTTGCTTTTGATCCAATTACATCCGGTCTGCAATTTGTCTGCCGCAACTACGACCCAACCGGGCATATCAATGTGCACCAAACCAATGCGGCATTCTCCCTCTGGGTTCACGATATGCAAATCTACCAGGCCGAGTACGGCAATGCCCGTTATCCGGCTTCCATCGCTTCACCTGATGGCCCCTACATCTGCTTTCCGTTTCTGAATCCTCTTACTGGCACCTGGGGTAGTGTGTGTGCCCAGTACGAGGAAGGTGGTTGGTATTCTAGCTTTTGGGCTTATCCTGTCGATTTAGGAGGCGGTATCGGTTCTCCGAAAAGCATTGGTGCGGAACTACTAACCGGAGATCTTGTGTTTGTCTTGTATAATGTTGATCATACTATCTCCTACTACACGATGAGCGCTGACCTGAATAACACAGTAGCCAGCGGTATTCTCGCTTCGAACTGCCAGATCTGGGGTATCGACTGCAACGGTGGTATTTGCTACGTTTTCTGGTATGACCTCACCGATCTTAGTGTCTGGTATAGGACGACGACCGATGGAATCGATTGGAGTTTTGCAGCACACTGGGCACTTACCTACCCAACTCCTTTCACACATAATGTTTTGTTTATGCCTCAAATGGCAGTGACCGATGAAGGTGACCCTATGCTCATATTCGACTTATATGATTTGGATGATGCATCCTTTCCGTACAATGCCAAAACATACGTGTCTACCGCATCCAGCGACACGTCAATTCAAGTTTCTGATGACTCCTATGCTACGAGTTGGTACCCTACCATCGCCGCTGGAAGCGAAATTGTAATTCTAATGCATGTGTGGACAAACGGTTTGGAAGACTCATTGGCGCGCCATGATCTATTTATTCGCGCCTCAAGTGATAATGGAAATAGTTGGAGTCTGCCGGTCAATCTTACCGAGAACGAACCGAACAGACCGGGCCTGGCTCAGCTGGCGAAAAGATTTGACCCGGTGGGTAGAAATCTGTGCTACTTCTATGGGATAGATTTGGTTGTCGACTGGGATATTCTATGGCAGATTTTTTTCGACATGTATAGGTGACCACCCAGCCCGTGTGCCTGGTATGTAGCCTGGCACCCAATACCTGTAGGTATTGAAGAAAATCAAAGGGATGTCCCATCACATGATATCCAAATAGAGGTTTGTCCGAATCCATTTCGACACCAGACAGATATCCGATATCAGATATCGGATATCGCATACAAGAATATCAGCGAATCAGCGATAAAGATTTATGATGCTACAGGACGTCTGGTTAAGTCGTTTCGCCTTGTCCCGTCTGAAGGACGAGGACTCTCGTCTCAACGAGGCGGAGCGCCCGACGCCTCGCGCTCTGCGCTATGGTGGTGTGGTGACGATGATTCTGGTCATGCAGCTCCAGCCGGTGTTTATTTTGTAAGGTTCGAAAATGGAGAAACACAAGTTGCAAAAAAGATTACGAAATTACAATAGAGATAAATGCAGGAAAACGCATGCATTAGTTATATGCACTCTAGTCTTAGCGAGGATTATGTAGATAACAAGTATTAGTGTGTGGAATATGCTATTCGCCCTTGATGAGCGAAAACGCCTCAGCACGCGTCGCGGCTGAACGCATGACTCCCCTAATCGCCGAGGTAACTGTAAGGGTACCTGGTTTTTTTACGCCAATCATCGAGAGACAGAGATGCTCTGCCTCAATCACGACCAATACACCCATTGGCTTCAAATTCGCCATTAGGAAATCAGCTATTTCGTGGGTCAGTCTTTCCTGTAGTAAAGGACGCTTTGCCATGACATCAATTACCCGCACGAGGCTCGAGAATCCCGTTATCTTGTTTTCCTTAGGAATATAGACTATATGCGCCTTACCAAAGAAGGGCAGAAGATGATGTTCACAAACCGAATAGAACGGGATATCCTTGATGATAATCATCTCGTCTTCGTTCTTCGTCTTGTAGGTCTTGAGTTCCTTTCTTGGATCTTTGTTTACGCCGGAAAAAATCTCTTCATACATATTCGCGACGCGTTTTGGGGTGTCTTTTAGTCCCTCGCGCTTCTTGTTTTCACCAATTGCGTCGAGGATTTCAATTACTGCTTTTTCTATTCTTTTTTTGTCGACCATCTTTAAGGATCTCGTCTACCTCATCACCTGTCAGTATTTCCTTATCCAAGAGTGTTTCGGCTAATGCCTTCAACTGATCCAAATTCCTTTTCACGATCGACTCGGCGCTAGTCTCGGCCTCGTCCACGATTCTCTTCACCTCTTCATCGATTTCTCGCGCCGTGGTCTCTGAATAATCACGGTGCATACCGATCTCTCGCCCCAAGAATATCTCTTCCTGTTTCTCCCCGTATGTCAGGGGGCCCAACCGGTCACTCATCCCCCACTCACATACCATCTTGCGTGCTAACTTGGTCGCTTTTTCGATGTCGTTGCCGGCACCAGTGGAAAGGTCACCCAAGACCAACTTCTCAGCTGCCCTACCGCCGAGCATGAATGCCAACTGGTTCATACAATAGGTTTTGGAATAAGTTCTTCGTTCATCGATGGGTAGTGACTGAGTCAATCCAAGGGCCATACCACGCGGGATGATGGTAACCTTATGTATGGGATCCATGCCAGGAAGTGACTTGGCAACAAGCACATGTCCGCACTCATGATATGCAGTCAGTTTCTTCTCATCTTCCGAAATAAGCAAGCTCTTGCGCTCAACGCCCATGAGGATCTTATCTTTAGCGTCCTCAAATTCGGTCATGCTGATATTCTCTTTATCACGGCGTGCCGCTAATAGTGCAGCCTCATTGACCATATTCGACAAATCAGCCCCGGAGAATCCCGGAGTGCCACGTGCCAAAACATCAAGGTCGACATTCTCTTGGAGCGGTGTTTTTCGCGTGTGCACCTTCAAAATACCCAAACGCCCTCGGATATCAGGCCGGTCAAGAACCACGACACGGTCAAACCTGCCTGGCCTCAAGAGGGCCGGGTCAAGGATGTCCGGGCGATTCGTGGCGGCCATTAGTATGATACCTTCGTTGACCTCGAATCCATCCATCTCCACTAGCAGTTGATTCAATGTCTGCTCGCGCTCATCATGTCCCCCACCGAGTCCAGCACCCCGTAGCCTGCCTACCGCGTCGATTTCATCGACGAAGATAATACAGGGTGAGTTTCTCTTGGCCTGATCAAACAGATCCCTTACGCGTGATGCGCCTACACCCACGAACATCTCCACGAAATCCGAACCACTTATCGAAATGAAAGGCACACCAGCCTCACCGGCAACAGCCCTTGCCATCAGTGTTTTCCCAGTGCCGGGCGGACCAAGTAGCAAAACGCCCTTTGGTATGCGCCCACCCAACCTGGTGAACTTGCGTGGTGCCTTAAGAAACTCAATTACCTCAGTTAGCTCTTCTTTGGCCTCATCAACTCCGGCGACATCCTTAAACGACACATTCAACCTGTTTTCCAGGAGTACCTTAGCGCGGCTGCGGCCAAAACCAAGGGCACGGTTCTGACCCGACTGCATCTGTCTGATGAAGAAAATCCACACGCCGATAAGCAGAAGCCAGGGTAGAATACTGACGATGATTCCACCCCATCCAGATTTCTGCTTAACCGTGACTTCAACGTTGTATTTCACGAGTTCATCAGCGAACTCTGGGTCTTCGAAAGGCATCAGCGTCGTGAACTCAGAAAAAGCGCCCTTATCTTCAAAATCGATGGGTGTCTGCAACTGCCCCTTGATTGACTTTTCCGTTATTGTGACCTCGGTAACATTCTTTTGTCGCAATTCCTGCAAGAATAGCGAATAAGGAATGTCGACACTTTTGCCGCCGCGATTTGAGAATTGAAATACGACGAATAATGGAATCGCGATAATTAGTACCCACATCAGGATTGTCATCAACGTACTACGTTTCGTTGGTGGTTTATTTATCATCTAATACTCCTATATATTTCAGATTCCGGTATCGGTTATCATAATCCAAACCGTAACCGACCACAAACACGCCCGGTATCGTAAAACCTACATAATTCAAAGGCACATCAACCACGCGTCTTGATTCCTTGCTGAGCAACGAACATACAACAAGACTACGTGGTTTACGCGTACGCAAATTTTCAAGGATGTAGCTAACCGTTCGTCCAGAGTCGATAATATCCTCAACTAGTATCACATTGCGGTCTTCGATGTTAAGTGATAAATCATGAGTGATTCTCACGACCCCACTAGATTCTTTCCCATTATAGCTATGAATTGATAGAAAATCGACCTCAAGCGGAATATCAATTTCCCTGAGCAAATCTGCGAGGAACATGAACGCGCCTTTCAAGACACCAATGAGTATGGGTTTCTTGTCCCCGTATTCTTCATTGATCTGCCGTCCAATCTCTTCAACCTTTTTCTGGATATCTGCTTCCTTAATCAATACGTTCATATTCCATCACGAGAAAGTTCTTTGTTTTCTTGCTAACAAAACCGCGGTAGGCGCGTGCAATACCCAATATCCACAATATTCCCTTCTGATCGCATACCAACATCGTGTTTTCGCGCTCGCGCGGGGCAATTCGGTGTTCGCTATAGATTTTTTTCACCTTTTTCTTACCAATCTTTGTTTCAATCAGATCTCCGACCCTTCTGTTTCTCACATAAAGTGGTAGTTCAATATCTTTGAGGTCAAAAACCTCACGATTTTCCCTAAAACTAGTGGAATCCAACATTCTGGCAACATTTATACTAAGCTTATAATCGCCAATAACACATCCACGTTTACTAACGTCCAAAGGAACCCTTAGTTGCGCTCGCGGTTTAATGAAACCTATAGCGATTTCATCCCGTTCACGTTGTGCGTAGAGACCCTTGGGAAGACTGATTCTCTTGCCGCATTCTTTATCTCTTAGACCAATGATTGCGTGGTAATGTTTACTTTCATACCCGTCAAGACTTCCACGGAGATCCTGTAACGCTTTCATCACAAGCCGAGTCACAATTGACAAATTATATCTCATAATCTTGTTTATGTCAAGCAACACACAGTCTTTGGCGGCTCTCGCGACCCTCGCGTACACTTTCTCTGCTTTTTTCCAGAGATATTCGTCATCGTGTCTCAAAATTTCCACTTCTCTTCTTATCGTATCGGGTAATTCAGGATTGATTTTCAGAAGTATCGGCAACACCTTAAGCCTTAACAGGTTGCGCCGATAATCCAATGATAAGTTGGTTTCATCCACTGCGTAAGATAATCGCTTTGTTCGCAAATAATCCAAAATATCTGCCTTTCTGATATTGATCAATGGTCTCACGAACGGAAGACGCACGGCTGGAATCGATCGAAATCCCCGCATGCCGCTTCCTCGAACGATGTTAAGCAGGAATGTTTCAACAAAATCATCGAGATTGTGTCCGAGCACAACTCTATCTGCACCAGTTCTCCTTAGATATCTGCTGAGGGCGCGGTACCGTGCGGTTCTTGCTGTAGCCTCAATACCTTCTTTCCGTTTACGGACTTTGATATTCAGAATTTTATGCTTGATCTTGTAACGCGCGGCGTAATCCTTGGTCAATTCCTCCTCATACCTTAATACCCTTTTTGAACGCAAGCCATGGTTCACGTAAACGAGTTCAAATTCTACTGATCCACCAAACAAATCAACTAACACATCAAGAAGACAAACTGAATCAGGCCCCGCCGAAAAAGCGATGATTATCTTGGCAATCTTGTCGAACATATGATATTGCTCAATCGTTGCTCTGACTCTATCCACAAGGAATTGGCTCATCGTTACACCCACAGTTTATTATACATATATCACGTGAATTGACAACAGTTGTAGGAAATTCAGACTTTTTGACGGATGTCTACGTCAAGTTGTTTCTCAATACGTCTCAGAAGATCCGTCAAATCAGCGATTGTATACAAGTGGTCAGGCAACTCGCTAAGCATGTTTTCGAGAGCCTGTTTCGACAAATCAATTCCCTTTCTTATCACGCCTATTGTTCCATTCTCTTCCAATTTTGTAATATCTTCATCAAGATAATCATCGATGAACCCTGAAACCAACCGACCGGTCTTAGCCGCGATTAATGTATGATACCAAACGAAATCGTCGAAATCCTGTTGTAGATTCTCCGGGATACCGATGTGTTCCAACTCCTTAACCAAGACGTTTGCTTCCTTGAAGTACTGATAGGCGAGTCGGTAGATCACATATTCTTCCGGATCGACCTCGGGCATTTCTTCATCGCTCGCCCCTTCCAGATCGATGCCTTGTTCCTGTGCGATCTTATGAATCATCTTCTCTGTTTTAGTAAATATTTCTTTCAAATCATTCATGAATATCTTGGGGTCATAAGGATCTTCGCCCTTCCTATAGTGATCAAGGAGCCTTTCCTGATCATCCTTGTACACGCGACATGTTTCACGCTTATCGCATCGGTCACAGCGATAATCGCAGTAATTGAACGGAGGGGGTTTAAACGCTTCAGACATAATTCAGTATATGCAAGACTATGATGCAAGTCAATGATAGACTAACGGACTGCGCGGATTCTTGAAGCCCTCGGCACAGATTTATCGTGGCATCCAATTTGGATATTCCTTCCGTAGAAACGCGAGGGCATTCCGGGCCATTTTGTCATCCTTCAACTTCGTCTTGAACAACAAATGGGCACGGTAAATCGCCTTGGGCCTCACCGAGCCACTTTGATAAATACGGATGTACATACCGAAGAGACTCAATGCCTCTTCATAGCGACCATTTTGCTCAAGGAAATTCGCAAGTGTATACAGATTCTTCTCATTAAGTCCCTTTATCCATTCCTTCTCTTTTATTTCTTCGTAGATTGAAAAGATGATCTCACTATTTGCCTTTCTGAGGGCTATTTCAATGGCCTTATTATACATGGTCAGAGCGTCATCATGATTTCCTTGTTCATAATAGAGCCGCGCAAGAACGAGTCGTGCATCCTGATTCTCTCTCTCTTCATGCACAACCTGAAGTAGCATGAGAATCGCGGCATTCGTATCACCCGCATCTAACAACCGATTTGCTTCCTTCATTCTGGGTGACAACTTCAGTTTTTCAAAACTGTCTTCGACCATTGGTGTGATGTATTTCTTCTCGATTCCGAGAAACCTAAATGAAGCACCCATCGCTGCACCAAACATAAAGCCGCCAATATGCGCCCAGTAAGCGGTGCCGCTTTCCATACTCCAACTGGCACCTATGATTTGCTGGATGAACCAAATCGGGAGGGCAATACCAGCATATATTGAAAAAACGCCAACATAGGGTCTTAAGAAGAACCAGATGAAATAGGCGAACCGAACTTTGGTCTTGTAACGACGTATCATAAAAGCTCCCATGATTCCTGCAATGGCTCCTGATGCACCGATCAGCGGTGTGGTACTACTCGGAAAGGCCATGGCATGGAATCCTCCGGCGACGAGACCACCAACCAAGTAGAGACCCAAGAATACTTTCCAACTCCAATCATCTTCTATATTGCAGCCTACCAACCAGAGAAAGAGCATGTTGAACAATAAATGAAAGAAATTCGCGTGGATGAATATCGAAGAGAACAGCTTAAGTAAGTTGAATTCCTTGGGTTTGAACCCGAATTGCTCAAAGACCATCTTTCCATATTTTACTTTGTAATGTTCATAGAGATTCTTCCATTGTCGGTAATCTTCGGTTCCAGGCGGGATTATTTCGCCAGCGAGAATACGCTCGCGCACCTTATCATAATCCACTTCCCGCAGCAAACCGGGGTCAGTTTCCAGGAATTGGTAGGCATAGTGCGATTCGATTTCCAACAGGCGCATATGAAGCTGCTCCAGCTCTCCCATCTGACCGCTCAGCATCAGACCCGTGATGATCCATATGATAGAATTCAAGACAATCAATCCGATCGTCACATATGGGAGTCGCCTCACTCCTTCTTCGCTACCGACGGGAATGATGAAAAACATCAAAGCAAATATAATCGAAGTTTGCGAATTTGTCAACAAAAATCTTCATTTTATATACAAAAAGCCATTTTTTTGCACTGTATCTATAATACGACAAAACTTTGAGCCGTACGCATATGTTCCGCGTGCGTGAGAGTTTGCGCTACATTCTTGCCATTTTTAGGAGCCGTTATGCACTTCTTCATTAAAGTTCGAGCGTAGTCGAGAACTAGTCTGATGAACTTTTCGACGCCTCACGTCTTCATGCGAAAAGTCAAGAAAATCCAATGATAGCGATGAATATTGACTTTTCGAATTATCGGTGTATAATGCATACGTATAGTCATAGTTCATTCTCCTTTCGTGGAACGAACGGGAGTTAGAACGCCTGCCGCTTGTATTACATAACGGTCGGCGTAACAATAAGATGGGGTCGTAGTTCAGCCTGCCCCGTAACTTCCGAAAGCTCTGCTTGCGTGAAGTTGACGAGGGTCCTGTCACGCATAGCGGGACAGGAGTTAGAACGCCTGCCGCTTGTATTACATAACGGTCGGCGTAACAATAAGATGGGGTCGTAGTTCAGCCTGGTTAGAACGCCTGCCTGTCACGCAGGAGGTCGCGAGTTCAACTCTCGTCGACCCCGCTTTCCTAATGGAAAATGATTACAGTGATAAAAACATTAGATTACAGAGATGCCGTAAAATTGGGAATAACAAAGACATGAGAATTACTGTCATACTCTCTTTTATCGTATTAATGCTAACGACCTGTTCACCGGAAAACATTGGCGCTATCGGCACACCGGTACTTGTTTCGCCTATTAATGGTTCGACTATAACCCAAAACCCGCCGACTCTAACATGGCAGGGTGTCGCGACCGCTTTGGCATACGATCTGATGCTCGCGGATGATTCTTCGTTTGACTATTCGGGGATTGTAATTGATATCCAATGCCATACAGGCACAGAATATACACCAACAAATACACTAGGTGCTGGAACGTATTTCTGGAGGGTACGTGCCCTGGAAGGCGGCTGAGGCGGCGCAGTCGGGGATTGGTCTGATCCCTTCAGTTTTGTCGTCCCCTAGCAACCGTGTCATTACGACAATTGTCGTAATGACTTAGGGTAAAGTGTCTGTTCAACCAACACAAACTGCTGACTCCTTTTCAGATCTCTGTACAGACAAATTGGTCATTCGATTATTTTAGAATTGTCGAATAATCGTACAAATGATGTGAGACTCGGCTAACTGATATTGATGTTTTCGAAACGCATGTGTTTTGTCAGTAGAAACTCGCGGGTGATTATCTGGCGAGTAGCCTGAATATTTCCTTCACCAACAAGCTTGAATTTTTCGACGCGTAGATGACAAAGGACTGAAAATCCACATCTGCTTCTTCATTGGCCAAGTCGCTGAGTGATCGTATGATTACGAATGGAATTTCGTTGACCGTGCAGACTTGAGCCACGGCGGCGCCTTCCATTTCTACACAATCGGCATGGAAAGTTTCTTCAATCCACAAACGCTTTGCCTCGCTCGATATGAACTGATCCCCCGTAGCAATTCTTCCCAGAATTATCTTTGGTATATCTTCTTCTCCCCTAATCTCTTCAGGGATTGATTCCAGAACAACAATCTCTGCCGCCTGCAAAGCCAAATCAACGAGCAGGCTATCTGCGAAAAAGCCCAAGGTATCAAAAGGAATGAAGCGATCCGGCAAAATTTGACCTAAATCATGATGCACAAGATTTTTCGAAATGACAATGTCACCGATATTGAGCTGAGGATTTATGCCCCCCGCGACACCGGTGAAAATTATGGCATCTACATCATACTCGGTGATCAATGTTTGGGCGGTCTGTGCTGCTCCAACCTTCCCGACACCACCCTGCACCACGACGCAGGAAACACCGTATAGGCTACCCATCTCATAAACCGTACCCGCAATGGTGTCATCTCTTTCGACTACCATATCTCTGCTGAGCAGTTCCAACTCAACTTCCATGGCGCCCATGACGCCAATCGTTTTTGGCGGCGTGAGCGACATCAAAACAAGAGCAAGGATTGTTAGCATTTCATACCTCCGAAAATACTGTCTTACTACGCCATCATCACTTGTCTACGGTTTGCGAAATCTCGCTTCCTTAAAGATCGAGTAATCGCGCAGTGCGAGCACGCGGACCAGCAACTTATCAACGGTCAGCTCAAGACATGCAAAGGTCGGCGGGAAACCTCTTTTGTCTTCGTTCTTCAAATGTCCCGGGTTGATAAAGATGATACCGGCTTCCTGCTTCACTTCAGGAATATGAGTGTGGCCATATAATACCACATGGACTCTCTGTTCACGAATCAGATCTTCGGGTCTAGGATCATCAGGCAGATCATTGGGGTGAGAAGACATGGTGTGACTCAACAAAAATCGCCAACCGCCGACATTTTCTATCCGCCGGTTTGGAATCTTTGTATCCTGGTATACATCGCTAAACACACCAGGAACCCGTGTGACATCACGCTCACCAACATCATCGATATCAGAATAGTCATCACCCAGGTGAATGAATGTCTCAGCGCCTTGTCCCTTGAGAAAATCAATTGCCTTGGACAGATTGACTATATGCTTATGTGTATCACTTATTACACCCAATTTCATCATACGACCTCCGAATCAAGAAATCTATGCAGAACCAAAAACAGAATACATTACACAATCAATTCAATACTATCGAGATTAACAACACCAAGGTGAAGATGATTATTGTCGGCGTAAGAAGCAGTTTCAGAAAATCCCTCATCGAAACGTTGAAGTATTCTAGTGAAACGCCAACGCACGGATGTACCGGGGAGATCACATAGCCAAAAAATATGCTCGTGTAAATCAAAGCAAATATGACTGGCGTAATTGGACCGAAGGTCAGATAAACCGGGAATATGATTGACGAAGGCAGTAAGACTCTTCCTGTGGCGATGCCCAAGATGAAACCCGAAACAACACACAGCGTCGCCGGTGACAGCGGAATAGAAGCAATCAAAGTTGCGGCGTTGGATGCTTTGAAAATATTCAAAAAAATGAACATCCCGATAATGATGAAAGTAAAATTCCATGGTTTCATCTTACGAGCAATAACCAAGAGATCCAGCTTAACTTTGCTCATCAGACAGGAAAGAAGAAGAGCCGTGCTCACGCCGATGACCGTAGCCAATTCTTTGATCGGCAGTGTGAAGAACGTCTTAAGTGAGAAATCGAGCACCGGCGCGATCAAGACGATGCAGAACGGTAGGAGTAGCCCTTTGAGCGAGAACGGCTTCTGGTACTCTATATCGCCTTCAATCTTTCTCACCAAATAAACGTAGCCCAACAAAAGGGCGAAGAAAAAGGTTGGCAATAGATACAACATTGCAGAGTAGACATTGACGTCGACAATCTTTGCCGATGCAATGAGGGCCGAGCTCAGCGGGTAGATGAGAACAAAGAGGTGCCGGAACCAGTCGTTTATCGCCACCTTGAGATCACTAGCAACGCCCGCACCACCTTTCTCAAGAATCGGCGCCGAAAGCAAAGCACCGCCCGGCATCGGCAATAATCCCATGATGGCCGGCGAGAAAGCCATTAGACCCCTTTTCCCAATACGTAAGTTGTTCACCAAATCATCCATCTGGCCACTCTCTTTCATGGTGCCGCCGATCATCGGTATCACACCCATGGCCAAGGCTAACAGCAGAACCGAAACATCCGTCACCGTATACAAAATTCTTTCTAGGATTTGATATGGTAGCAGTGTAAACAGTCCTAAGATGACTGCACCACAAAAAAGTGCCAAGGGCAAGTTACGGCGCGCCACCAGCAGAATTGCGGCCAGAGAAATGATAAAACCCAACCAGGTTAGCATGGCTCTGAGAAAATCGGTAAGATAAACATAATCAGATGACTGAAACGGGGGAGTCGCTACACCAGTTCTGCAATCTGTACTGCATTCAGCGCTGAACCCTTACGAAGGTTATCGGCAACGATCCACATCGCTAAGCCGTTTTGGGCCGTAATGTCTTGTCTAATCCGGCCAACGAAGACCTCGTCTTTGCCCACAGCATTTTCTAACGTCGGGTATTCTTCATCATGGCTCGCGAGTATTACTCCGGACGCATTCTTAAGAATCTTTTTAGCCTCGGCGGCCGAGACTGCTTCGACAAAATCTACACTCAGTGCGATGCTGTTACCGCGCTTCACCGGAACCCAAACACATGTTGCCGACACTCCAATGTCATTTTGGCCGAGAATATCAGGTATCTCCTTCGCCAGGATAGTCTCTTCTTCGGTGCTGCCTTTTTCCATGAAGTCACCTACCTGTGGTATAACATTGTCTCCAATCGTGTAGGGAAAAACGCTATCTTCAGTCTTCTCAACTGCCATATCCAAAGCAAGGAACTCATATTCATATTCCAACTCATCGAGCGCGTCGTTTCCAAAACAGGAAACCGCAGCCAACGCAGTGAAACGCAGATGCTTCAGCGCATGCTTCTTGTGCAGCGGGTAGAGTGCGGTCAGTAATTGTATGGTGATCGGATTTGGATTAGCAATCACCCCCTTGTGTTCCCCCACGCTGTCGCCGTTGACTTCAGGAATGACATGTAGCACATCATGGGCAAAGCTGAAGGCACCCGAACAATCAATGACAAGCGCCCTTTTCTTGAATTTCGGAACCAACGCACGGGCCCGCACCTTATCCAAGCAACAAAAGACCAATTCGACTTTGTCCCGGAATGTGCTGTAGTCAGAAAGCAAATCGATTTGCTTATCCTTGTAGATAATTTTGTCTGTCCTCTTATCATTACCGGCAAGGAAATATACTTCTTCGGTCGGAAAGTTACGCTGCTCCAGTATGCTTACGAGTTCCCGACCAATCAGACCATCGGCACCCAAAACTGCAACGTTTTTCATGCCTCAATTATAGGATAAATCACGATTAAGTCAATATTTGTTACTCTGTTGAAGATTAATGGGCTAAACTTACGGGTTAATAGTCCTCACCGGCATGCTAATCGACCGGAACACCGAACCTTCCGGAGCGATCAGGGGAGCTGCTTCGGAAAAATCCTCCATTGATAGTCTTGCGATCAATCGAGCGGCGCGATGTAACGAGTCAACCATCAATGGTTGTGGCGGCTGCTGTACCATGGAGAATATTTCACCCCCCATGAAAGTGCCGTCGGAATCAAGCAACACCATCAGAATCGGGGCATAGCCTCTTTCCTGAGCGACATTGAATCCCCACGTACAGAAGTTACCCAGGCTGTACGCGATGAGCCTGTCTTTATAGATTTCCATTGCACGAGGAACATGAGGACCATGCCCCCATACAAAATCAGCACCGCTGTCAACTACCGCTCTAGAAAATTCTACCACGTTACCGCGTGGTTGGTCTAGAAAATACTCGAATGTATCATACGTATGGAGATATTTCAGACCTTCGCCTCCACCATGAAAAGAGACAATCACGATGTCATGCTGTCTGGCCAGTCCGGCAACCTTGCTTTGTGCAGCTACGATATCGAAGATTAAATCGGTCCCCGGTGATGTCGCAAAACATGCAATAGCAATGTTCTTTCCCCTGATCTCAAACTTACCAATCTTGCCTGCTGGACCGCCGAAGGCAATACCGTAATCGGTCAACGTTTTCTCCGTAGACTCGACGCCGTGTGCACCAAAATCGTTCAGGTGATTGTTGGCGAGATTCAGAAAATCAAACCCAGCATCGACCAGGTGTTGTGCAAAAGGAGGGGGCATCCGAAATGCATAGACCCTACCCTTGTTTGTCTTTTTTGCACAAACGCCGCCGTCGAGTAGCACTCCTTCAAGATTGCCCACAGTTAAATCGGCGGATCGCAGATATTCGGTGACTTTCCTGTACAGATCATCACCCTGATTTGGTGGTAGCATGGTTCTTGGATAATCTGAACCCATCATGATGTCGCCTACCGCGACCACGGAGATCGGATCAGCACCGGCACTGGGGAATAGCACAAACAGTAATGTAGTGACGAAGAGTGGACGGAGGTTAGTCAATAATTACGCTTGAGGTATTGATGTATTTGTAGGGATCGATCTTCATACCTGAAACACGAACTTCATAATGGAGGTGCGGTGATATCGACCGGCCTGTCGAGCCAACCAGAGCAATTGCTTGCCCCCGATTCACAAGCTCACGGGGTTTAACAATGATTGTCTGGCAGTGCGCGTAGGCGGTTCTGAAACCAAATCCGTGATCAACGACAACAGTCCAACCGTAGCCGCCGACCCACCCGACAAAGCTAACCACACCATCAGCCGTTGCCAGGATTTTCGTACCCCTGGGCGCACCAATATCAATGCCCCAATGCATGCGCACCTTTCTATCAATCGGATCCACACGATAACCATACCCCGAACAAATCCTACGACCTGGAACCGGATGAATCGATGGAACATGAGACCAGAGATAGCGGTTATCGTCGATCTGCCCCTCGATTTCACGCAGACTCGTTTTGCGTAAATAGTATTTACCTTTCAAGACATCAATCGATTCATAAATCTCGTCAATTATACGTTCGGTATTCTTGCTCACAATATACGGGGAGCGCTCTACCTGTTTTCCACCGATACCCATGGACCAAATATCGGGGTGGATATGCGCCATCTGCCAATAGGTCCGTTCCCGGTTGTCTTGAGCTACATGTTGGTCAAACAAACCCTGCGCTCGTTTCAAAGAGCTATTCAGAGATTCCAACCGCGCGGTGAGATCTTGATTATCACGCTCTACTCGGCTCAGATACAACTTGATGAATGTTGGATGTGTGCCGTTTACAAAAAGAAGTATTGTCGATATTGTAGCCGCGATGAGTATGCCGGTGATGATGAAAATCGCAAACACGGGTAACTTCAAATGTTTGAGTAAATTACGCTTTTTCGATATGAAGATGATCTCAACCCGGTTTGCCATTCTGTGATTATATGCAGATATCCCAAATTGTCAAGAACTTAGTGTATAAAGGTAATCAAATCTTCGATTTACCATGATTTGCAATGTTTTTTCCCGCGCAAAGTGCAGGCGTGGCTGGTTGACAAAACATCCCGTGACGTTATAATAGAGCCGTGCAGGAACTGGTTCACGTTGCAATAATTATGGATGGCAACGGCCGATGGGCCCGAAAGCGCGGACTGCCTAGGGTCGTTGGTCACCGTCAAGGCGTCGAATCGGTAAGAGCGATTGTCAAAACTTCAACCAATATTGGTGTAAAATACCTTACTTTGTACACCTTTTCAACAGAAAACTGGCAGCGCCCAAAGGACGAAGTGAACACCTTGATGAATATGCTTGAGGAAATGTTGGTCAAGGAAACCCCCGAACTACACGAGAAGGATGTTCGAATCAATGCGATCGGACGCCTAGACGGTCTATACGAAAACGCACAAAACGCCCTGCAGAAATCGCTTGACCTGACCAGGAACAACCACGGTCTGGTACTAACACTCTGTCTGAATTATGGAAGCCGTGGTGAAATAGTCGATGCACTAAAGAAAATAATAGAAGAAGATAGAATACAACACTTAGACCTCAAAGACTTCAACGAAGGGAAGTTTGCGAAATACCTATATGACCCATCGCTGCCCGATCCCGACTTGCTCATCCGTACGGGCGCCACAAAACGTGAACGAATCTCGAATTTCTTGCTATGGCAAATCGCATACACTGAAGTGTATTTTACGGAAGCGCTTTGGCCTGATTTCCGCGAAAAAGAGTATATGAAGGCGGTTGAGTCATTCAAGAACAGGGAGCGTCTCTTTGGCCGCGTCTAAAGAATTCAAGAAAAGACTGATAACCGGTACGGCCCTCGTTGTTTTGATAATTTTCTTTATTTGGCTAGACCGTATCTTCCTGCCCATTCTGATGCTTACCTTCGCGACATTCGCCAATAACGAATACTTCAGATTTTGGCATCGCAAGGATATCTATCCGCATACGCTTGCCGTGCTCTTTCCAATCTACGCACTTACGTTACTCACGTACTTCGAAACCCCGCTCCTCTTACCTAGCTTCATCCTCTTGCTTTTCGTTTGTGTGCTAGGAATTATGCGCTTTCCTGGGGCGCGCCGGACTCAGAATTTTCTTGCCGAAGTCAGCGCCGGTTTTTTTGGCATAATCTACTTATCGATTTTGCCGATCACACTCATTCTCTTGAGAAAAATCAGTTTTGCCATATGTCTCATGCCTCTCGTACTGACGTGGCTTTACGACACTTTCGCTTATTTTGCCGGAAGCCTCGTCGGAAAACACAAGCTCGCGCCCAAGCTCAGCCCCAGCAAAACGTGGGAAGGAACCATACTCGCCCTTCCCCTGACCTTTCCCTTTACCTGGGTCTTGAGCGAATGGTGGTATCCAGATTTTGGTGTCCTTGATTGTGTCATAGTGACGCTTGGCATCGGAATTCTCGGCACGATGGGTGATCTTCTCGAGTCCGGTATGAAGCGCGAGGTTGGTTTGAAGGACGCATCAAAAGTCTTCCCAGGTCATGGCGGGTTCCTTGACCGCATTGATTCTCTCATTTTCAATGTTCCCTTCTTCTATTTCTATATGACATTGGCTGTATGACCGAAAAGACACCGCTTGCTGACCGCATGCGCCCCGAGGAGTTCGAAGAGATTCTCGGCCAGGAACACCTGCTGGGCAGCGGTCGACCAATACAACGGCAGGTCGAGGAAGGGAGGCTGTTCTCGATGGTTCTGTTCGGACCGCCCGGCAGTGGCAAAACGACGATTGCTCGACTCCTGGCGAGACGATTTGCGGCTGATTTTGTATCGTTTAGCGCTGCCACGAGCGGCATTGTCGAAATCAAGAAGTTCATGGAACAAGCTGCCAAGCGCAAGCAGCTATACCGCCGGGAGACAATAATATTCATCGATGAAATTCACCGCTTTAACCGCGCGCAACAGGATGCTTTCTTACCATACTTGGAAAAGGGAACGATAACCCTGATCGGAGCAACTACAGAAAATCCATCCTTTGAACTGAACTCGAGCCTGCTCTCCCGCGTAAAAGTCTATATGCTCTACCCATTATCCTTAGAAGATATCAAATCGATACTACAGAATGCATTGGTGTCGAACAAAGGACTGACGGGTAAGTTCCATTTGGATAAAGAAACATTAGATTTTATCGCCAATATCTCAGATGGCGATGCACGCGTCGCCTTGAATGCACTGGAACTCTCAAGCCTGGCCACAAAGACAGCTGACATTAGTCTGAAAACAGCCGAGGAGGTCGTCCAGCGTAAGGCATTACGTTATGATAAATCGGGCGAGGAACACTACAATCTCATCTCTGCCCTTCACAAGTCTTTACGTGGGTCAAATGCAGACGCTGCATTGTATTGGCTGGCCAGAATGCTAGAAGCAGGAGAAGATCCTCTATACATCGCTCGGAGACTCGTCCGCTTTGCAGTCGAAGATGTCGGCATAGCAGACGCGCAGGCCTTGGTAATTGCCGTTGCCGCAAAAGATGCGATTGATTTCATTGGTCGTCCAGAAGGCGACCTGGCACTTGCCGAATGCGTGGCGTATCTTGCCCGTGCGCCAAAAAGCAATAAGTTATATGTTGCCTACGAAGGTGCAAAGAGAGACGCCCTAAAGACTCAAGCCGAACCAGTTCCACTACACATTCGGAATGCACCCACCGGTCTGATGAAAAAATTGGGATATGGTAAAGGATACAAATATCCTCACGACTATCCCGATGTCAAGGTCGAACAAGAATATATGCCGAAGCGCCTGCGGGGCAAGAAATATCTCAAAGAATAGTCGACTACTCAATCCATGAACGAAAGCTTTGATTTAATCATTATTGGAGCAGGGCCAGCTGGTTCTGCTGCCGCTTTCACTGCGGCTCAAGAGGGTGTATCGGTTCTAGTACTCGAAGAACATCCAAAAATCGGTGTACCCCTAGCCTGTGCAGAAGGGCTATCACGCAGTACGATTGAGGGATACCTTCAAATCCAGCCGGATTGGGTTGCCCAGCATCTGGCCGGTTCGATCGTTAGAAGCCCTCAGGGAGGCGAATTCACAATAGAATATCCTGATGTTGGTTGGATACTCGACCGCAAGAAATTTGACCCCGCACTGGCTGCGATCGCTGAAACGCACGGCGCCGTCCTCAAGAAATCAGTACGCGCGATCGGCATACAAGACAACGAAGTCATCGTCGAGGAAGATGGCGCGACCAATAAATATTTGTTTAGGTATGTCATCGGCGCCGATGGCATCACCTCTAGGGTCGGACGCTGGATGGGTATTGATACACGATTAAGCACCGGGGAAATCGAGGTTTGTGCCGAGTATATGATAAGCAATATAAGCGTAAACCCCCAATATGCCTATCTTATTTTCGGTAGCAAATATGCTCCAGGTGGTTATGCCTGGGTGTTTCCAAAATCAGAGCATGCGGCCAATGTCGGCCTAGGGTTGTCTCCTTCAAAGACAAAGGAGAACGCCAAGTCGTTTCTCGACCGCTGGATCGAAGAGGAATTCCCTGACGGGCAGATCGAAGAGAGAGTATTTGGCGGCGTTCCGGCGAAGATCCTGAAAAGATTCTCTGGTAACAATTTCTGCTTGGTCGGCGATGCCGGACGTTTTGCCGATCCACTCTCTGGCGCAGGAATTGCCAATGGCATAAAATCAGGAGTCATTGCCGCCAGAAATGCAGTAAGAATACTGAAGGGACAAAAATCTAGGCTGGAAAGCGAAATGAAGGCCGAGATTTTGGATGAGATAAGATGGCACCACCGCGTACGCAGCGTCTATATGAAGCTGAGCGATGATGATTTCAAAGACATTTTCGAGATCGCAGAGAAGATATTCGGCGGGGTGACCATCACCGATATAAATACCCACCAGCTTGTAAAACACATACTCCTCTCTTGCCCACGCCTACTTAAACTTGGGTTCAAATTGCTGTTCTGAATTCTACTCAGGTAGGCAACTGTAGTATGATTTACTTACCCTTCTTCTCTTTATTAGTACTTTCCCTTTTCTTATCTTGTTCTTTATTCGTGGTCTTTTGTGCTGGTTTACTTGGTGTTCTCTCTCTTTGTTTCGTTTCAACCTTCGGTTTTGTTTCGACTCGCTTAACATCTTTTCTATCGAGTAAGTCCTTATGCTTTGATTTCTTTGTCTTGATGTTCTGAAAATCATCCTCACGCCGATCATTCACCCCATTTGAGTTCTTATCCTGAAATTGATCCTGTTGCCGCTCTCGCTTCTCAATGGAGAAGGGCTTCGTTGTTCTTTTCTCCGGAATATCACTCTGCGCCTTAGTTTCCTGTTTCGCCTCAACTCTGATTTGAGACTTGTTGTCTTCTGCAGAACTCGCTTGGCGTGGAACTTGTTTGATTGCAAACACCATGCTTGCCAAACACAAAAGTAGTATGATTCTCTTCATTTTGTACCTCACAAAATTATAAACAAATAACTATTCATGTCAATAACCGCTTAATCGCACAAACACCTTACGATTCTCTCCACCAACAAGGCTTACGCTCCGCTCCAGAGGTCGATACCCAACTTTCTTGATTTCGACAAAATATTCACCGGGTCTCAAGACAATACCGCGCGGCGTCTTTCCGACGTACTCTCTCAACCCTGATTCCGCCTCAGTAATATAGATGCGACACTTGTCAGGTGTAGAAACGATAATCAATTCTGCGGGCTCAAGTTCCTTGATTTCGATTTCGATCATCTCGGTTACGATGTCAGGTCCCTCGTCGTTAAGTGCCGGCAATCGCTCCGGAGAAGCCATTGCGATCATTGTTTCAACACCTTCAGGGCCACTAACTATGTAATCATAGTCGGCGGATTGTGCTGGTATTTGGTAGGTTTGCCCACCCCTTATCCATCCGTCTTCGTTCTCAGGGGGGAAGACTCGGCTGACTCCTCCCCCCTGTTCTATGTCATATAATGCGACATAGCAATCCTGGCTTGCGGAGAAATATATGAAGAGGTTGTCGCCTGGATGGTAGACCCTGTCTTGCCGGTCTACCCACAGCGAGACTTCCAGAGGATTGCTAGCCGCAATTAATGACAAAAGAATAACCAGTGACATGATTACCTCTCAGGACGAGAAGTGTAGTTTCGATCAGGTTCTTTTCTTTGCGGAGCGGAGTACTTCTTCCCGGATTGCGTAGGCTGTCTTGATACAGTCTTGCTTTCTTTTTTCTCTGGTTTGCTAACCTTTGGCTTCTCACGTTCTGGAGCATCGGTTGTTTTACTATCTCGATTTCGAGTTTTTTCAACGCGTGGTTCTGGTGTACTCTTTTGTCTCTCTTCAGTACGCGTCACACGTTCGCTAGAACGCACTTGAGGTTCCTTAGAACGAACAACCGATTCATTGCGTGCCTTGGTTTCGCTCTTGTCTACCTTCTTAATACGAGAAGCAGCGCTTTTTGATACCGGTTCATATTTTATATCCGTGGATCTCTGTTTGGTCACCTTTTGAATACCACCAGCACTCTTAGTGTCCACTGATCGTGCAGAAGTCGTACCCTTTGTCAGTTGATTTATATCAATATTCTTACCGGTTATACCATGCTGCCTGTCTTTTTCAACAATTTCCCGGTTCACCTTCGCAACATGCTGCATGCGCATCTGTTCTAGATTCCCGCTGCGCTGTTCTTTTTCCACTCTGGTATACAAATCCGGATCTTGCTGCCGCACGAGTGTCCTAACCTGTTCCTCTCGGTATGGCACATTTATTTCACGCGGTGGTTTTTCAGGAAGATATATGCCGTGTGTTCTCGATTTGACTCTAAGGGTAGCATACGAATAAGGCAAGCGGTATCGAACGCGCCGCCCGTAGCGTGGTCTGTACCACCAGTATCCATGATCATACCACACCACATAGAAGCCGGAATAGTAGAAATCCCAGGAGAAGTGATGACACCAATGACAGCGCCACCAAAACCAATCCCACCACCATGGATACCACCATGGGAAATAGCCACAGTAGTATCCGTATGGTCTATAAACCCAATAGCCGTCATAATAATAACCATCGTACCAGTATTCATCATAGCCGTAATCACCGTTGTAATCATAGTCATAATAAATGAAATTAACGTCGCCTGCGAATAACGGTATGACGGCAAACATGAGTACCAAAAATAATAGGCGTTTCATTTTAACCTCCTGTGCCCATGACCAACTCCGGATTACCCGGATCAATCTGATAAGCCCAGTCAAACATCACAGAGTACGTACCAATTGCGGTAACGCGGAACTTGGCATAGTGGTTGTCCCACGTATGGATGATGTACGTATGCCCCACAATCGCCTCAACCTTACCGGTCAATGACCAGCCCTCTTGCGGCGCATAGGTTATTTCATCCAAGGACGAGGTGTAGCCAAAATCCTGGATCAAACCGGCCGGATGTCCGATATAAAAGTAGTACGCGTGATCATTCTGGTCATAACCATAATAGAAGTCACAGTGTGGGGCGTCATAAGGAACAACCGAGTAAGCACTGAATTGCCAACCTGCGAAATCGGGATACTCGGTGTAGTCGAAAATCTGTTCCCCGTAGCCTTCGGGCCGCGGCGTATCATAGACAATTTCATGGGAAAGTTCGCTCTCGTTACCTTCGTAGTCAAAAGCAGTAATCGCATAGTAATAAGTTGCGCCATTGACTAAACCGAAATCCAAGAAATAATCCAAATTGGTCTCGCCGATTTCGTAGTAAAGGCCAAAAGCTTCGGCACTCCGGTATATCCGATAGCCGGCAAGATCCGGTTCCGTGTTCTGATACCAGACAAGAAGTACTTCCTCATCACCAGTTATCGAACGCAAACCTCGAGGAATGGCAGGCGGTTCGTTATCAATACAATCATGTGTACAGCCGGCCAGCCCAAGTAAACATCCGATGATGAGTACGTTTGAGAATTTTCTTAGTTTTTTCATCTTTCACCTCTGCCCCCTTATTATGCAATCGGCGTGCCAGGTAAAACTCACTATATTGCGAGCTAAACTAAAAAACCCTGCACAAGAATTGTGATTCATGCACAAAAATTGTGCAGTCTTACATGGCTAGACAAAACCAACCTATCGTAGATCATCCCAGGAGGGCCATATTTTGTCAACTTTCAGCGTGGAAAATAGCCTATTTGGAGATTTCTTGATGTTTCTTGTTAACTTTTGAATATTTGTGATGGCAGAACCGGGAATTCCATGCTTATAATGCCGTAGGGTTCTTTGCTCGATATTTTCACACGGCAGGGTAGATAGAGCGACGGACTTCCATCTCTGTCTCGAAGGTATCGAGACATCGATATCGAGAGAGAATCCGATTCAGGCATTTTTGACATCCTCTGAGATCACGGCGAGAATCGCACAAAAGTAAGCCAGGTAACGCTTTGCACCCCTGTCCCGAGGAATCGAGGGGATTCTGCCAATTGCTGGTCCCACGAATTATTGCATCAATTGATGCCTGGAATTCACGAGGATACACGCTTCCTATCATACCAAGAAGAACAACGAAGAAGCGGTAGAATTCTGCCTAGTATTTCGTGCTATCGGTAGATACAAGAGAGTGGTGTATACATCAGCGGATACGCACAACAGGTTGTATTCAACACGGCGTGAGGTTTCGTTTGCAGCATCAGCGATCGTCGGGAAGGGGGATTCGAGGCCTCCATTGAGTTTTTGGTTCCTTATAGAAAACTCAATGGAGAAAAGGGGGTGTCCCCCTTTGCACCCATATGTTTTGGTACAAATCTGGCACAAGAAAAAAGAAGGGAGTGACTGACCAAATCTCTCCCCTTGTGCAACGCTAGTGAATCTTACCTTATCAGCAGTAATTTTTCAGTAGCACTGTAATCCCCAGCCTGTAGTTTCAGGAAGTAGACACCGCTAGGAACCTTTCTGTCCAAATTATCAGCACCATCCCAGGAAATGACTGTAGGCACTAAGCAGTAATCACTAGGCAGTGAAAATTGTTTCACCAAGCGACCAGAGACTTCGTAGATTTTAAGTGATGGTGTTTCACGATTCTTAATAGTTTGGTAACCCAATCTAATACTTACTGTTCTGCAAAATGGGTTTGGATAGACTTCAAGGAATATCGCAACATTGGATTGCTTATTTTCTTCAATACCTACACCTGTATTGTACAGTATCGTTACGTTATTTGAATTGTAGTTCGCACATGCTATATCTAGAGCACCGTCAAGATCAAAATCAGCAGACATGATCCCCCAAGGGCTATTGCCGACTGTATAGGTCGCAAGACTGTCAAATGTTCCATCGCCCATATTCAATAACACAGCCACAGTATTTGTGCCGTAATTACTTGCCGTTAGATCGATATCTCCATCGCCATCAAAATCACCTCCGTGGAGAGCCCTTGTATTGGTTCCAGTAGTATAGCCGATAGGGCTTGCATATGTACCGTCACCGTTATTTAATATCACTGTTATGTTATCACCGCTGTAATTCGCCGTGGCAAAATCAATGTAGTTATTACCATTGAAATCATTACTATATACTGCGGTTGGATTATCACCTACTGTATAATTTACTAACCCAGGAAAATTCCCGTCACCATCATTCAACAATATCGAAATATCGTCATTACCTGCATTCGTAACACCAAGATCCAAGTCACCATCATTATCAACATCCTTTACTGCTACACCGCGTGCCCATGTTCCGGCAGTATAGGTGTATGGTCCAGCATAACTCCCATCCCCGTTGTTCAGCATCACCCGGACATTATTACCAGAACCCCATCCGTCGGTCATCACAAGATCAATATCACCATCAGTATCAACATCACCACCAGACAAATTTTGCCCGAGCGTAGCTGGTGCATATGTGGCAAATACTGTAAACACACCGTTTCCATTGTTCTTGAGGATGACCAAGTGTGACGTACCAGGTTCGTTATGGGCAGAAGCCAAGTCTATATCGCCGTCGCTGTCAAAATCTGCGCCATATAGAGCTATCGGGTCACCTTGGACCGAGGTATAAGCAGGTGCTGCAAAAGTACCGTCACCATTGTTGAGCAGGACGACAACACTATTTGGATTAGAAGTTACAGCAATGTCGATATCCCAGTCACTGTCAAAATCAGCCACGAATATACCGCGCGGTTCATTACCAGGTACAAAATTGAGTGGATTTCCGAATGTCCCATCTGATTGGGTTGAGACTTCGGAGGTGAAATCCCAGACAAAACCCCCGAGATAAGGGCCAACAAGTGATTGAATATCTTTTGTAAGAACTGCAGTAACTACTTCGCCGTCAACAAAATCAGCAGCAGGATCAAGACTTACAGTTGATGTTGCACTATTATAACCGATCATACCCATGTGAAATCCTGACTGACTACCATGAGCAATGAATGTTGAATCATTGAGAGTTGTAGAATCGACCTCAAGATTGAACGTTGCTGATACATCGCTCGCCAGTGAAACGTCTAATTGATTCTGCATGGGGTCTGTCGTTGTGACGTTAAGCGCACTCTCATTGAGCAATATGGCGATACTGTCAACATCATGACTTATCGAAGCCAAATCAAGATCGTAGTCATTATCAAAGTCAGCATAGATCACAGAAGATGGTGATGTGCCTGTAGCGTACTCAATGGCGGGTTCAAATCCGCCAGAGGCATTACCAAGAAGTACTGAAACATCATTGGAAAGGAGATTTGCTACTGCAAGATCGAGTTCTCCATCTCCATTGAAATCAGCTGAGCACAAACCCATTGGTTCATCGCCAACAGAGTAGTGTACAGTTGAACCAAATGTGCCATCGCCATTGCCGAGTAGTCGAGATACGTTGTCAGAGTCGTAATTGGTAACTGCCAGATCAATATTACCATCACCATTGAGTTCAGATATACACAACGCCCAAGGTGTTGTCCCCACAGCATAATGGCTGGCTGGAGAAAAATTACCATCACCGTCACCCAATAGAATTGATACATTATTGGAATTGGCGTTTGCAGTAGCAATGTCACAATCACCGTCATTGTCAAAATCACCACTTACCACGGTTAGCGGCATGTCACCGACCGCGTGTTGCGTGGGTGGATTAAAAGAACCATCACCATTACCTATCAATATTGAAACGCTGTCAGCATACATATTGGCAGCAACAAGATCAAAGTGCCCATCTCCATTGAAGTCTCCACCAAACACTGCATGTGGTGACGAACTGGCTCCGTAATTCCCACCAAGGGTGAACGTTCCATCACCGTTACCTAGAAGAATTGTGGCGTTAGCAGAACCCTGATTTACTGTTGCGAGATCAAGATTGCCGTCCTCATTGAAATCAGATGCACATATTCCTTCGGGTTGTGTACCTACATCATAATTTACCGCCGATTGAAACGACCCATCACCGTTGCCTATGAAGATAGTAACATCGTTCGAAATGGTATTGGCTACTGCGATATCAATGTAACCATCCGCATTTAAATCAGCGGCTGCTTCAGTTATTGGATGAGTACCGGATTCGTATTCCGATGACAATACAAACATACCTGATCCACTGTCCACACGCGTGACAAATTGCCACACAAACCCTGAAAGCGAATCACCTGATGCAGACTGAATACCGCTAGTCAGTATCATAGTACCCCATTCTCCACGTTCAAACCCTGCATCAGGATTGATGGTAATCATCCGGGCAAGACTTTCATAGGTGATGACACCCTCGTGCTGCCCAGTCAGATGTCCACTAAGCCTTACTGTATTTGCATTAAAGCTTGCTGGATTCATATCAATATTGAACATGGCAGAGACGTCGGTCGTATCAATGACGTTCACCTCATTCTGCATAGGTATGGTGAGTTCAACAACTGGAAAATCAGCGGTTGCTCCTGGCCCACCATACGCACCCATATCATTTCTTGTGCCATCCGGATCATTATACTGAGGTAATGGATTACCTGAGTCAATACACGGAGATCCTGGTTGCAGATGATAATCATCGTTCGGCTCATCTACATAAAGGGGGTCGATAGATATACTACCTTGCCCCGACGAACAATAGTGATAATTTTGACCGTTATTCCACACATCGTTGTATGAGAGATCAGTAGGGATACTGGAATTAACGCAACCTATCCCATACGTGGTGTTTCCTGTGACGATGTTATTCATAATGGTGGGCAGGTATCCGCCGCTATCATATATGCCGATGTTATTATTTGCAATTGTGTTATTAATTATATCCGATGCTGAACTTACACCTATCCCGGTGTACGTATTATCTATAACCACATTATTGTGCAAAAATGCCGCTGACTGATTCCACATGACGATACCCTGGTCATTGCCTTCGACTCGATTATTGCAAATCTCTGGTGCGGCACCGCTATTGCAGAAGATACCTCCACCACCTGGCATACTTCCACCATTGCTGGCACCGGTAATTGTGAATGCTTGAAGCTTTGTGGTGTTCGTAATGTCGTTACCAACAGCTGTCACCACGTCACCCGGGTCGTTACCGCCATCGATTATTGATACGCCTTCTCCTGCTCCCTTTACGACTACTTCAGCCTTCAGTGCTATCTCTTCATAATATGTTCCTGGCGCAACCAAAACTACATCACCGGCATTTGCTGCGTCTATTCCTGCCTGTATAGTTGGATAATCACCAGGAACGTGTATTACATCCGCAAAAATATATCCGGTTGGAAGTATTACCAGCGAAATGCATACTAAGATGGATTTATTCATTACTGCCTCCGTGTTTATTGTATAGCTAACAATTAGTGGTGTCAACAGTCTTATGTGACTGCCAACAGATATCGTTATCACTTCTCGAGGAATGAAAAGAAGGCACTAATCAGAACAGAAACGCTTGATTAGAATCCGAAGTTTACTGAAATGATGCCAATATTGACGTTGAGGCAACTGGTTGTCTAGATCTGCGGATTATGAGTCCGCAACGGCTAGCTCGTAATAGGGCGATGGACTCGCAGCCCGTCAAGCTTATGAATATGTTAGTAAAGATATAAGAATTCAATACTTTGCTAGACACACTCCATCGATGAAGTTACATGTGCCAGAGCTGTGCCAAATTTTCACTCCAGTCTATAAGATATACATCCAAAATATGGACAAAAATAATTAATTCTTATGTATAATTCTCACCATCTTATATAATATGGCTAAGAGGGCTATAAATTTACTTAATCACTTGACACCGTACCTGGACAAGCTATGATTATCAAATGAAGTTTTGCGTATTGGTTTTAGTAATCGTGTACCTCGGTGCTACAGATATTCATAGACACAGCTCTGTAAAACAGTGTCCAGTATTCCCTGATGAGAATTCGACCGTCATTTCCTTTTCGAATGGCATTGTCTTCGACACAAGAAACGGAGAACCTGATTTGCCAGAAAATATGAGTATTTCCAACAATCAAATTGAAGGGTATTATCTAATCCAATTAAAAGGTCCAATCTTCAAGGAATATGTCGATGAAATAAGAACAATCGGTCTCAAGGTCATTGGTTATATTCCAAAATATACACTGATCGTGTATGGCGGACATGATGGAATATTGGCTGCCAAAGAAAAGGCCTTTGTTCAATGGACGGGAATATTTCAACCAGCTTATAAATTAACTAAAGAGTTATTCGATGCTAAAGGACATGACCATGTAGTGATTCAAACATCTCCGATCGAATCTGTGACGGAAATTGCAGAGCAAATACGAAAACTTGGGTTTGAGGTTATAAGAATCATCGATCATGATTTATGTAAAACAATTGATGTTTATATTGATCTTGAGCGAGTCGATAAGATTGCTCAGATTACAGGTGTATTGTGGATACAGCTCTGGACCGAGCCGACATTTTGTAATGACAACTGTCAATGGGTCACTCAAACTTGTGCTAAGCACTACTGACTCAGGTATTAACACAATCCATAATCAGTTCTATGACCCCAATTATCCCATTAACTCATCGGGTATATATGCTGACCATCGAAAGATCGTGGCATACAAACTATATGAGGGTGCTACATTTGGCGATGGTGAAAATTCGTCATGGGGTTATCACGGGACCCATGTAAATTGCACGGCTGCAGGGAATGATACAACACTTGGCAATAGTGATTATGATGGCATGGCAAAACAGGCAAAGATATATTTCATCGACGTTGTCAACCCTACATCTTTTGTTATTCCTTATAATTTAGCCGCAATGTATGATACAATTCATCTTGGTCGTGGACTTCCTTATACTATTCTACAGCATTCGGGGAGCTGGGGATGGGGTAATGCAAGTGGTGCTTATTGTATACCTGATGCAGCAACTGATGCGTATTCCTATGCTCATCCTGACTTTTTAAACATTTACGCTGCCGGTAATGAGTCATCAAGTTACAGGATCAGAAACCCCGGTATTGCCAAAAATTTAATTACTGTAGGTGCAACTCAGAATAGCACTTCTTCGAATTTGATTGCATCGTTTTCAAGCCGAGGACCTGCAGAAGATCAGAGAATAAAACCTACTCTCATGGCACCTGGTCAAGATATTTGGTCAGCATATTACGCGGGTACAAGTGGCTACATGAGTGGCAATGGCACAAGTATGGCTACGCCTGCAGTAAATGGTTCAGTTGCTTTGATGCGTCAGTACTTGCTGGCTGGTTATTATCCATCAGGGTGTGCAAATCCTGATGATTCGATTAAATATCAAAGTGCTGCATTACTCAGAGCCATGGCGATTGTATCATGCGATCCTAATGTGAGTGGTTGGAGTATTCCAAATTACAATACAGGCTGGGGTCGGATCGATGTTGATAGTGTGCTCTATTTTTCTGGTGACAGTCGCAAATCTATAATACTTGATGATACCGTTGGTATAAACACGGGCCAGTCAATTATAGATTCTTTTATTGTTAACTCTCAGATTCCATTGCGTGTTAGTTTAGTATGGACGGATACTGCAGCAGCACCCAATGCCAATCCTACACTTGTAAATGACCTTGACTTAGAGCTCATAGCTCCTGATGCGACTTACTACCACGGTAACCAATATTCAGGTGGTCAGTCAATATCCAATCCAAGCGATCGGGATCGTGTTAATGTTGAGGAGTGTTGTAGAGTTGATGTTCCTCAAACAGGGACATGGAGAATAGCTGTTATTGGCCAACAGGTTGTTTTTGGAGATCAATCCTTTGCCTACGTCATTACAGGTGGAATTGAACCGATAGTCGGTATTACAGAAAAAGATTTTACACTTGGGGGAAATGCCACAAAACTTGGTTTATGTGTTTATCCAAATTTAGTTAGAAAAGAATGTATAATAAGATACGTTTTACCTCAACAGAATAAGGTTAACGTATCAATGTATGACGCAACGGGAAAATTAATTGAGACAATTGTAAATGAAATTCAAGATAATGGTACTCATTTTCAGCCAATCAGATTTGTAGATTTAGCCCAGGGTGTTTATTTTATTAAGCTCATTGCGGGCGAACAGTCGATTGTCGAGAAACTTGTTTTTCTTAGATAAAGCACAAAGGTCGACCACAAACCAACCTGTCGTAGATCCTCCCAGGAGGGCTATATTATACTAACTTTCGATAGTGGAAATAGCCGATATTTGGCAATTTTTTGTATGTTACGTAGGTTATTGATATTCTTTGTCAACTTTTGATCTGTGGGAACGGACGTGGACTTCTCAACCCAGTGCTCTCTCCGTTCTCTCTGAGTCCTTTTCTGTCCCCTGAAGCTATGTCCAAAGCCTACCCTCGTGGCGTAACCGCCCGCAGTATTGCCTTACTCCGTTGCTATTCGAGCTCGATCTCTACCGGATAACTGACCGGGCCGAGAATTGTGTTTATATACGCCCTCGCTTCAACTCGGTAAGCGGCTGTCTTGAGTTGCATTGCCTCTACCAATGCCTGTCCAATCTTGTTGTATTCCAGAGTGATCGTAGTGGCGAATTGCTTTGATTGCTTGGCTGGTATACTGATTGCATTGCCTGTTGTGCCCGAAAAAACATCCATACTATTCACGTAGAAAGTATAGACGAATTTATCGAGCAAGGCATCAATACTATTCGGGTTGTCCACCTTAATATCAAAGTCGACTTTCACGCTTGAAAAGGTGAAATTGTAGGGCCTGACAGAAACGAGAAAGAACTTGCACTCCTTTATGGCCACCCGTTGTTGAACTGCCGTACAGGATAGAAACAGACAAATCATGAAAAGATATATGCTCTTGATCATGATATTACTATACCCACACTAGGAGCAAAGTCAAGAATGAAGCCGTGTGCGTGCGAATGATTAAGCGATAATGAATCAATCGCTTGATAATTCGGGATTCGCCCATATTTGCTTGACTTCAGAATATCCGTGACTATAATGGACATGAAGGAGGATTGATGAAAGCATTCAAAACTGAAAAATACAACGATTTTACCAAAGCAGCAAATCGACAGAAGATGGAAAAAGCGATTGCCCAGGTTGAATCCAAATTCGGCAAAGAATACAGTATAATAATCGGCGGTGAAAGGATTAGATTAGACAGCAAATTTTATTCATATAACCCTTCAAAAAAGGGTGAAGTTATCGGGACCTTTCAGAAGGCAGACGAGCCGACGGCCGAGCGCGCCATGCAAGTCGCTCTTGAGACTTTCGAATCCTGGCGATATACCCCAGCCAAAACCAGGGCAAACTATCTATTTAAAATGGCAAATATCATGCGCAGGCGGCGTTTTGAGCTGAACGCTTGGATGGTTCTTGAAGAAGGCAAGAACTGGCTTGAAGCCGACGCCGACGTTGCCGAGGCAATTGATTTTTGTGACTATTATGCACTTGAGGCTTTAAGATATGATGAAGGACCAAAGCTCTACAAATTCCCGGGGGAAATCAACAAACAGGTCTACATTCCACTCGGAGTAGGTATTGTAATCCCGCCCTGGAATTTTCCATTGGCAATCTTAACCGGCATGACAACCGCGGCTTTCGTCAGCGGCAACACCGTTATTCTGAAACCATCAAGTGATTCGCCGGGAATTGCCGCCATGTTTATGGAGATTGTGGAAGAGGCAAAGGTGCCCGTGGGTGTTGTCAATTTTCTAACCGGACCCGGGGCTATAGCAGGTGATTATCTGGTCCGACATCCAAAAACGCGATTCGTTGCATTTACCGGCTCAAAACCTGTTGGCCTGCGTATCGTTGAGCAAGCTGGTAAAACACAACCTGGTCAGATATGGATAAAGAGGGTTGTCGCTGAAATGGGTGGAAAGGATTTGATTATTGTGGATTCAGAGGCTGATATCGACAGTGCTGTAGCAGGCGTCAGAACTTCAGCATTCGGATTTCAAGGTCAGAAATGTTCTGCTTGCTCACGCTTGATCCTTGATGATAAAATCTACGATAAGTTCATGAAGAAATTCATCCCCACTGTTGAGGCAATAACAGTTGGTCCAACCAAAGATCCTGGTAATTACATGGGGCCTGTAATCAATGAATCTGCTTATAATTCGATACTTGAATATATCAAGATCGGAAAATCCGAAGGAACGTTGGTCTGCGGTGGTGAACCAGCGCCGGGTAATGGATGGTTCATAAGACCGACCGTTATTACAGATATTGAAAGCCGCCATAGGGTCTTCCAGGAAGAGATTTTTGGCCCAGTACTCGGCGTCACACGAGCGAGAGACTTTAGCCATGCGGTACAGCTAGCCAATGACTCCGAATACGGACTCACTGGTGCAGTGTATACGAAGAATAAAAACAAAATAGAAAAGGCAAAGCGCGAAGTTTTTGTCGGCAATCTCTATATTAACCGCAAATGCACTGGTGCCCTGGTTGGCATCCAGCCGTTTGGCGGCTTCAACATGTCCGGGACTGACTCTAAAGCTGGCGGACCTGACTATCTCATGCTTTTCACACAGGCAAAAGCGATCGCTGAATACGTTGGAGCCAAGAAGAAAAGCAAGAAAACTACGCGTCGAACCGCCAAGAGGAAACGGAGAAAATAATGATCGACCCAATCTTCAAGAAAATAGAAAAAAAGAAAATAAAATTCATTGACCTCTGGTTTTCTGATGTACTTGGTTCAGTCAAAAGTGAAACGATTCCTGTCCAGCATCTGAAGAAAACTCTAAAAGAAGGTATTTGGTTTGACGGCTCATCGGTTGAGGGCTTTGGACGCATCTTTGAGAGTGACATGTATCTTGTACCAGATCCAGCAACATTTGCGATCATTCCGAGGGACGAAGAGAGAACCGCACGCTTCATATGCGATGTCTACGCACCAGACCACAGACCCGCACCAGTTGATCCACGGTCAATACTGAAAGCCAACCTTGGTAAGTTGCACAAGGAGGGAATGGAATTCTACGTAGGGGCTGAACTTGAATTCTACCTGTTCAAGCGAGACGGTGATACCGTACTCACCCTTCCCCACGACCGGGTTGGCTATTTTGACCTGGGCGGTGACCTGGCATTGAAGATACGAAAAACAATGTGTGATCGCCTTCAGGAATTCGGCATCGAAGTCGAAGCCGGACATCACGAAGTTGGTAAGGGTCAACACGAAATTGACCTCCTGTACGCAAACGCTCTGACGCTGGCCGACAACATTCTAACGGCACGTATGGTAATCAAACAGGTCGCCGAAGAATATGGCCTCTACGCTACCTTCATGCCTAAACCCATATTCGGAGCAGCCGGCAACGGGATGCACATTCATCAAAGTATCTTCAGAAACAAGAAAAACCTTTTTGCTGACTCCAGAGACAGTTATGGGCTTTCTGACCTGGCCTACGGCTATCTGGCGGGCGTACTAAAATCCATGAAAGAGATAAGCGTCATTACCTCACCATTGGTCAACTCTTACAAGCGGCTCGTGTCCGGATTTGAAGCACCCGTGTATATATGCTGGGGACGCATGAATCGTTCCGCGTTGATCCGCGTTCCAAAAATAAGTCGTCAGAAGTTCAACAGCACGCGTGTCGAACTCCGTTCCTGCGATCCATCAGCAAACCCGTATCTCGTGTTCGCCACCGTACTCAGGGCGGGTCTAGAAGGAATCAACAACAAGAACAAACCTCCGAAGCCGGTCGAGGAGAATGTATACAAGCTCGAAACCAATGTGTTAAAGGATAAGGGTATTGACCTTCTACCGCGTTCACTTTGGGAAGCGTTGGAATACTACAGCCAAAGCAAAGTTGCAAAAAGTGCGCTTGGTGAAATGCTCTTCCAGAGGTACTACGACATAAAGCTCAAAGAATGGGATGAATATTCAATTCAGGTATCCAAATGGGAGGTCGATAAATACCTGGAGCTGTATTAACTCGATGATTACAGCGATGTAAATAAAGATTACGGCGATACGAATGAATAATGGACGTGGCAGCTCGAAAGGGGCTGCCACGTTTTTTTTATTCATTATATTATCTATAATGAATGCTGGGTGTTTCTGTAAAATCAGCAGCGAATAGTTAAAAACGTTGACCGAATTTGTTACATGATACAATCTCACCGAGTGCCTTGCGCGGTCTCGGGGGTATGCCGCCAATCGATGCCTTGCTTGACCGTTCGGCCGGATAACCAAGTACTAGCAGCGCCACGATCTTATATTTGCGAGGCAGTGCTAACAACCTTTGCAGTCTCGACTCTCCAAACCACCCCACCCAGCAAGTACCGATTCCCAGCTCGGTAGCGGCTAGAGTCATATGGGTCATCGCAATCGACACATCTATGAGATGATTCTTATGACCCGCGAGCTGTGCGATGACATGAGTGAAAGCCTTGCTATAACAACCGATTATGACCAAAGGAGCATCCTTGATAAACGTGACGATACGCCGCGTTCCAACCGGCACGGTTCTTGGTATCTGCTTAATTATCGAGGGATCATCGACAACCACAAAATGCCAGGCTTGACGATTACTCGAGGAAGGTGCAAGCCTTCCTGCCTCTAAAATCTGTAGTATTCTCGCACGCTCTATCTTCTGTGTGGAGAATCTTCTGACACTCCTGCGCCACTGTATCGCCTTAAAAACATCCATAATTATGGTACTCCTTCGAAAGATCGATCATATCATTCACTCTGCGACAACATGCCTTGCCATAAATACCTGTTTTCTGGCATTCTGGTAATTACCAGAATAGGAGACTACCATTTCTTGACCCGCATCTTCTCTACAAACCCTTCGATACAATTCAAAACTTTAAGCAGGATAGGATCCTTCAAGAAATATATCTTCCGATTATCTGCAGTATTGTACCCGACCAAGTCAATCTTACGCAGATTTCGCAAGTATCTTCAGTATTTCGTAAGCTGTAGGATTGCCTAAGACTCGACAGAATCTGGAGGCACGATAATGAGTCTCCAACATCTTCCTTCTCATATTGTATTATATGAATTCACAACATCTTGTCAATTCTGGCATTCTGATAATTACCAGAATGCCAGAATTGGCTGAGAATACAGGGAAAGATCAAACATGTTCTTAAGTAGCATTACCAAGAGTCGCTGTAGGCTGAGAATAGACTATTTGTGTAGTACGACAGAAGGGTTCTGTCGGAATTGCTTAGGTCAGCCCGAATAGTCCAGTAAAACCCAGGAAGGCAAGAGCCATGAGGCTCGCCGCGATGAATGAAATGGGATAACCCTTGAGCGCGGGATTGATCGGCGCAAGATCGAGGCGTTCACGGATTGCGGCGAAGACGATGATAACCAACGTGAAGCCCAGACCAGTGCCGATCGCAAAGACCGTACCGTTAAGCAGACTAAATCTATTGTCGATGTTAAGGAATGTTACCCCAAGGATCGCACAATTTGTGGTGATCAATGGTAAATAGATACCGAGGGCATTATAAAGTGCCCGGTACGATTTCTTAAGAAACATCTCGACCAGCTGAACGAGCGATGCAATGGTCAGAATGAAGATTGCGGTCCTTAAGAACACCAGATTCAACGGCAGCAGAATCACGTTGAAAACGATCCATGTAATCCAGGCCGCCAGGGTCATTACAAATATGACCGCCATGCCCATGCCGGTTGCAGTCTCGACCGTGCTCGAGACCCCGAAAAACGGGCAAAGACCTAAGAAACGCATCAGGACGATGTTGTTAACGAGAAACGCAGCAAGGAAGATGAGTGCCGGGCTCTTCATCTCAACTCCTTCTTAACATATTTGTTTATCAATGCCTTCAAAATGCCAATCACTAAAAACGCGCCAGGTGACATGATCATGAAAATAACCGGCGCCTTCTGGAAGCTCTCACCAAAAACGCTCATACCCAGGAATGTGCCGTTGCCGAGTACTTCCCTTAAGGTACCCATAACAGTAAGCGCCAGTGTGAAACCCAGTCCAGTACCCAAACCATCGAGTACTGAATCGAGGACTGAGCTTTTCGAAGCATATGCCTCGGCCCTACCCAATATCATGCAATTGACAACGATCAGCGGCACGAACACACCGAGTGCTCGGTATAGATCGGGCTGAAAAGCCTGCATCATGTAGTCGATTATCGTTACAAAGGTTGAAATGATAAGAATAAAAATAGGGATTCTAACCTCATTAGGAATATTCTTCCTTAATATGGAAATGAGTAAATTGGAGAAAACCAACACAAAGGTTGCGGCCAGTCCCATGCCAAACCCATCGCGTACCGTACTCGAAGTAGCTAATGCCGGACAGAGTCCGATCATGAGCACGAATACTGCATTATCCTTTACCAGACCACGCGTGAAAATATGGAGTTTAGTCACTCGACATACTCCTTGAACCTATCAATGTAACCATCCACGGCATCGATCAATGCTTGTGATGATACCGTCGCACCACTAATCGCCTCGGGTGCACCCGCCTTGAATCCTTCAAGGAATTCCGCGTCTCGTATCAACTCACCGATACCGTCGGTCTCTTTCGAATACAATACCGTAATACCAGTGACACGCGCCGCCTTACTATAGCCAACCATGAATTCTATGCGATCCAGATAACCCTGAGTCACGCCGACAAAGACAATTCCGAGCGTGTCCGAATCCCGCAAGGCGTACCAAAGCGTATCCGCAATGATCTCGCTGAAACCGCCCGCTTGTGGAAAAACATCCATCGGGTCACATGCCGACGCCACATATGTTGCATAAGTCTCAATCCCCTTTTTCACACCTTCGCTGACCGCGCGCGAAGAGATGGTCGCCGCCGTGATCGCCTGGATCTCACCACCGTCTTGTGCCAAGTTAACATCAGCCAGGCACTTATCCTTGAATTGATCCGTGAAGTCAGGTTCGGTGATCTTAGCACCCAAACCAGGTGTTTCAGCAAGACCCTCGGCTGCGCTGGCAATTCTTATGCCCGTGATCACGCCCTCGGTGTCGAGCCCTACGGTTATCGGAATGGGGCCACCGTAACCCTGCGGGAATACGCGAAATACGATACCTAATTTGTTATCCGACGAATCCAATGCCTCCCAGAGTGTATCCGGTATGACCTCGACATACTTGTGCGCACTCATCACCTCTTCCAGACCGCTCAGTGTCAGCCTGGCCTGGGTATCCGCGATACGCGGCGCCGTGAAAGCATAGACGAACGACAGGATGACTGCACATGATACTGCAACAACGAATAAGGTAATCACCATCTGCCGCGTGCCGGTCATTTCTTCACCCCCTTCTTTGACAACTCACCAAATACACGCTCCTTGGTTAACCGATCAATCAATGGCGTAAATACATTCATAAGGAGGATCGAATAGGAGACGCCTTCAGGATATCCTCCCCAGATTCTAATGATAACCGTAATTACACCACATCCGATACCGAATATCCACCTGCCCTTCTTGGTGACCGGCGAAGTGACCCAGTCAGTTGCCATGAAAAAAGCACCGAGTAAAAGGCCGCCGGCAAAGAGGTGGAATAACACACTGCCCTGAGTTGGCAACAACCATACAAGTAGTACGAAGCTGCCGAGATAGCCAACAACTATCCGGTAGTCAACGATTCTCAAAAAGATCAAGAACAAACCGCCGATAAGCAAGAAGAGCGCTGACGTCTCGCCGATGCATCCGCCTATCCTACCAAAGAAGATATCCCGTATCGTATCAAAATCGTTCAACTGTCTGATAATGATCTCGGGATTACCATAGTTAGCGGGATTCTTCAACAAGCTCAGCGGTGTCGCCGTCGTAATGCCATCGATGCCTGACAGCGTACCACCTACAGGGGTCAGCCATTCTTTGGTCATCAATGAAGGCCATGAAGCCATCAAGAACGCACGACCGGCTAGAGCGGGGTTGATGAAGTTATAGCCCAATCCACCGAAAAGCTGTTTGGCAAAGATGATGGCAAAGGCACTACCAACTGCGGGCAACCACCATGGAACACCAGGCGGCAGATTGAAGGCGAGTAAGAGCCCGGTTAGAATTGCACTTCCATCGGCTATCGTTATTTTCTTACCCAACATCCGCTGCATCAACGCCTCGCAACCAACTGCAAAAAGAATGCTGATGATGGTAATCAGTAATACCCGCAAACCGAATAAGTAAGTAGCAAAGATGAGCGCGGGTAGCAGGGCAATAGTTACGACACGCATTGCCAGACTGGTTTTGCGCGTCGCCCTAATATGTGGTGAAGCCGAAACAATCAACATCTCACTCACTGTTTCGATTTTCTCCATACCTCGCTCTTTCCATACTTAAAGTAATGCACGAGCGGAATACAGGCCGGACACACATAAGCACAGCAACCACACTCGATGCAATCAAGTACGCCATAACTCTTAGCCATATCGAAATTCTTGTTTCTCACGTGACTACAGATCTCAGTCGGCATGAGTCCCATGGGGCAGGCATCAACACAACTTGCACAGCGCACACAAGGACCCTCTTCAACCATCTTCGCTTGTTGCCAAACAAGAATACCCGATGTACCTTTGATCACCGGTACGTTAGCCGCGTACTGGGCAATGCCCATCATCGGTCCTCCGAATATTAGTCTCTTGGGTGAACCGACATAGCCACCACAGTATTCGATGACATCACTAACTGGTGTGCCGACGCGGACCAAAATATTCTTCTGCCGTTTTACTCCGTCTCCGGCAACGGTTAATACACGATCGATAAGCGGCTTGCGAAACTTGACCGCCAAGAGTGCCGCGTAGCAGGTACCGACATTATGCACCACACACCCGACATCCATAGGGAGACCACCCCGTGGCACTTCGCGTTTCAAAATCGCTTTAATCAACTGCTTCTCGGCTCCTTGAGGATATTTGGTCTTCAATTGCACGACCTCAACGCCCGTTTTTCTAAACAATTCGCCGGCATCCCGCTTGTTATCTTCGATTGCGAAAATAAGAGTGCGTGCATCGAGCACTCTCTGAAACAGTTGTGCGCCTTCGATGATTTGTGCCGTGTATTCAAGCATCAACCGGTGGTCGGCAGTGAGCACAGGTTCGCATTCGCAGCCGTTTATTATCAAGGTATCAATTTTCTTTTCTTTGGGCGGTGATAATTTCACATGCGTAGGAAACGCGGCGCCACCCAAACCAACGATACCGGCCTCTTTGACTGCATCGAGTATTTGCGTCCGTGTCAATTTGTCAGTATCTTGATCGGTTTGTAAATCACCGATCCAATCCTCGCTGTTATTGGACTCAATCACGCAAGCCAATGAAGTACCGACAATCGGATGCGGGTGTTCAACAATACCCAAGACTTTGCCGGAAATGCTGGCATGCACTGAAGCCGATATGAAACCGTCGAGCTCACCGATTCTTGTGCCGATCTTAACCTCGTCGTCCTTTTGAACCAAGGGTTTTGCAGGTTTACCAGTATGTTGAGAAAACGGGATGTAGACTTTCTTTGGTGCCGGCATCACCTCAATGGCACGGTCTTCGGTATTCTTGTCTTCAGGTGGATGTACGCCACCGGCGAATCTCGTTAGCATAGCCTCAAGTATATTCAGAATCGCTTTTTCGTCAAGAAAAACCTGGTCAGAATTGGATTGTTTTATAGATTAAGGGGTAAGAATATAGCCGGTAAAGTTTAGAACCGCGTTGCCACCTATTTTTATACGATATATCTGGCCGCGCGTCGTCTCGAGGTGCACATATACTTTACCTTGTTTCTGTTGCAAGTGTCCCTGTTCAATGATTATCCGCGAGAAATTCACGGCTTCGATCATCTTGTGCTTCATCAGATAGCAACCTAACGTGCCAGCCGCCAAACCCGATATTGGATTTTCATTGGTACCTGTCGACGGACTGAAGTGACGCATGAATGCCGTACTCTCGACATCAAATGTCTGCCGACAAAAAACAATAATGCCACTGATCCCGAGACGCACACAGAAGCTATCCATCAACGAAAAGTTCGGCACAATGTTCCTCATGTCTTTCAAGGAACGCAAGGGAACAACCATGTCATAGAAACCAGTAGAAATAACATCCATGGGTAAGCCGGCAGACGTCACGTCCGTTTGATTCAAGCTTAGAAAACGTGCCACCAGCGCCGGATTCACTTCGAGATCAAGATATGTCGGTTTAGTTAAGGTGATGGTCGCCCGGGTTATCCTGTCACCTTCGACTCTCAGATCAACGGGATTAATGCCGGCCTTCGTACGCTGTTTCATTATCGTCTCAGGTTCCCTAAGCTTCAGTACTCCCTCGCCGCTCAGGGCAAAATAGGTGGCGATAGCCGCATGGCTGGAGAAATTTGTTTCTTTCTTACCGTTAAAGAAACGAAGGGAAATATCCGCTTCATGGGTCGATTCGGAACATACGAATGCGGTATCAGAAGTTGGATTCAGATCCGAGGCAATGGTTTGCATTTCAGAGTCTATTAAATCTTCGGCTCCGAGCACCACCCATGCTGGATTCCCACCGTAAGGCAACGCAGTAAATGCACTCAACCTCTTCGCCTTAATCCAACTCGGCATAGAAAATCTTACATATATTTATTACGTTGTCAATAATACGCAGGTCGGAAATGCACACGGCTATCAAATGTCTGCACGCTGAATGGTTCAATCGTGATGATTACTCTTTGTCTGAATGCTCTTCTATTTTTTTCTTCAAGTACTGCTTTAATAATGGATGATTTTCTCGTTCCAATGCTTCAATCAAAAGCGGTTCCGTAAGAACATCGTAGACCGCTTTTCTTGTAGCCGGCGATACCGATTGAACGTATCCGTCAATTCCATATTCGATATCCAAGTCGGTAAGAGCGTAGATCATAAAGTAGTCTTTGATGTCGTTACCGCTCAATTCTTCGGCAAGCCAAGCCTCACCGAAACCCACCCTCTTAATGCCAGACAAAGCAGCGTATCGAACCCCATAGAAATCGTCTTCCAAGCCATGGAGTAAGTAATGTAGTTCATACTCGGTGGCTATCTCGCCGAGCGCGTAGTACGCAGATTTCCTGACCAATGCAACGGTATCATCTAAACCTTCTATGACATAGGGTAATATCCTATAGGATTTTGATTTACCCAATGCAGTGAAGGCACCGGAACGGACTGTCCATGCTCGGTCGCTGCTGAAGTGTGCAACCGGTTCGATTATCTGCTCACTTCCTATTTCGCCTAATACCCACAATGATTGTTTCAAACTACGCGCTTCAGCATCGCTACCCCGATAATCCATCTTACTAGTGATCCATTTTATTGCGGGCGTGCCAATTTCTTGCAAGATGTTCTTCAAGGTATGACGTTCGACCGACGATTTTGTATCGAATTTTGAAACAAGAAATGCCAACACCGTATCAGCCGTGCTGGGATGCTTGCCCAAACTCACGAATTCTTCAACTGCCGAGTCTTTCACGATCTGAAAACTCACCAATCGTGTCGTGGCCTTATCATAGAGTACTTCCAAATCGATGTTAATATCGACAATAAACAGAAGAATCACCACCATTGTCTTCACGCTCCAGATGAAAACAGCTCATTGCCAATCAATGCCTATCCCATACTCACCCTTTAGCCAGAAAGAAGCATCCACACCTGATGCATGAGAATCGCTTCCCAGCAAATCGATAAGCACGCCGATGCTGCCATACTCACGGCGGAAATTGCCGTAGCCTTGCGTGTTATTCAAGCGCTTCACCGCATATGTATCTGCCCCTTCCTCATCAACCAACAAGCCGATGCCATTGGCATTACCAGCGCCCTGACTCAAGTCGTAGGCAGCATATGTGTCATCTCCATGGCGGTCATAGAGCAATCCCAAAGCAAGATCATGCCCGCATCCCTGGGATACACCCTTGGCAACGTAGTTGTCGTCACCGCTCTCATCAATCAACAGACCGAGCGCAATGTGAACTCCGGAACCCTGCGTATACTGATAGGCGACGTAATCATCATTGCCGCCCACCTCGACAATTGCACCAATGCCGTACCAGTAGCTTGCCCCCTGTCCGAAAACGTCACAAGAATAATAGTCGTTGCCCTCTTCTTCCAACAGAATGCCGATGCCGGCAGATAGATCAGGACGGAACCCGATGCTGAACCCCTGCGACATAGAGACATAGTGATCGAGGTATCTAATCTCATCCAAGTATTTTTTTCGCGTAATGTACATATCATTGCCATTTCTATCACCGAGAATCCCGATGCCATAAGTCGAGCCTACACCCTGCGCATACAACGCGCCCTCGTAGATGTCGTTGCCATTCTCATCTCTCAGAATACCGATGCCAAAACCACCAGCACCCTGAGTGAAGGTATCACCGCGGTAGCGATCATTGCCGGCGCAATCAATTAATATACCGACCCCGAAGACACCTGCCCCGATCGAGAAACTCTGTCCATCGTATGTGTCATCACCATTAATGTCGATTAGAATCGAAACGCCAAATCTCCCGCAGGCAAGAGAGTAATCATCACCGAGGTAGGTATCATTCCCCGATTCGTCGCGGATCACACGAATGTGTCCCTTCTGTCCGCTGCAATGGTATGTATCATCCCCGCCCACGTCGATGATTATTGCAAAATCGTTTTCATAGATATTTGTTCCAGAATCCCCGATGATAATCTTGCCAAAACTGAAATCCCCGTAGTATAATACTTCGCCCGAAACGCCACTGACTGTCTCGACCGAAGTCCCCAATTGGAACTCGGCCAGTGAAAAATCTTCCAGCGCCCTCAGCACGCTAAGCGCGGCGCTAAAGATATTCTCATAGGAGATTTCATCACCATATTCGTGCAACATGCTCACCAACGAATAGTATTCTTCTTCATATGCCTTTTCTTCCTCAATCGAGCCGGTGGGTTCAGGTGCAAAGACGATGAGTCGCTCGAATGTCTGATCAATATCATGCTGCTTATTCACCAATGCGTCAGATATTTGCTCGTTGCAACGATCGAGGCAGTCAAGGAAGTCTGCGTCACGGGTTTTTATATCCAAACCGTACAGTCGCCCTAATTCTCTCAACGAATTTCTCGACGGGGGTTCCCAGAAATTGTGTTTGAACGTGAGTAGAAAATCAACTGATTCTAAAGGGCGCTGTAACAGGGAATCAACTATGGCAAAGCGGTACGGATCACGACTCGTGTAATCGTTACGCAATGATAAATCATCACTCCTGAGACCAATGAATGCCAGACTCGAATCTAGATATGGATTGAAAGAATGGCTGACCAAGAGCAATAAGAACAGCACCAACAATTATACAAACCTCGCAGTTGAAATCAAGATTGACTCGGTGCGGTTAGTCAGTTCGGGAGCATACTTCTTAATGGCAGCTTTTGAAAAAGAAACGATCGCCAAAAAGGTGATTTTAATTACGGATTAGCACTACCTTAGTTCTAAGAGCAGACGGTCTGCGGCATCATCCAATGCTTGTTTGGGGCTTCTCTCCAGCCTCATCGCCTCTTCCATGGCTTCGTTGAGGTATATGCGGCCGGCAAACCACTCCTTGACTTTCGGCTCGGTACGAGCAAAATCAAGCTCGGTAATGATCCTTTCGTACTCAGGGTTCTCTGCCAAGAACTTTCTGAATGCCTCGGTCTTGGTAGCACTGCGCCTCGTTGGTAGATAGTAACTAGCCTCGGTCCAACGTACCTGGTTCTCGGGTTCCAAGAACCAGCTAATGAATTTCCATGCCAGTGCCCTCTGGGCCTCGGTTGCCCTCCTGAACATCCCCACGTTTGTACCGGCAATAACGATGGCCCTCGACTCACCTTGAGGAAACGGAGCGACCCCCATCTGGAACGGTGTTTTTCCCTTCATGAATGCCCACGAAACAACCGAGGCCGGAATCATCGCGACATTGCCAGAGAGGAACTCGTCCTGTCTCTGAAATCCAGGACTCAGATAGAAGAGACTGTCCAGTACCAAGTCTACCAGATATTCAATGATTTGAATACCGGCCGGTGAATTAAAGCAGGGTTGATTTTCATCCTCGTCAAAGAGCACACCACCACGTTGGTAAAGCATTGATGAAAAATACCAGACATCAATAGGCCATGACGTGGGCCAAATGCCCCCGGTTTTGATGTGTTGACAGACATTCTTGAAATCCTGCCAGTTGTCAGGAAACGAATTAAAACCATATTCTCTCAGCACGTCAGCATTGTAGTAAAACACTGGGACGCTCTTATTGAACGGCAACGTCACCAGCACCGTATCATAGGTGTTGTCCTCAATGAAGACCGGATAGAAGTCCTGTAAATTGAAATCGACTTCACGCTTAACGAATTCGCCCAAGGGTATCAAGTCGCCTGCGTGCAGAAATTGATCGGTCCATGATTCATACATCTGAGCAATAACCGGTGGGGTGTTTGAGGATATTGCGCCCATGAGCTTTTGTGCCAAGACGTCGTAGGAGCCCATGTGAACCGAACGCACTTTGCCTTCAGGATGCAGCCTGTTGAAATCGCTGATCAATTCATCGAGTCGTTTTCCGAGCGGGCCACCCATAACATGCCAGAAGTCGACGACTACCTCGCCTTCTTTCTCACAGCCAACAAGAAAAGCGAGCACAAGGCACAACAATAATACCTTCAATACATGCCTAGTCTAAAGCGTACAATAGATTACAGAGTGTGTTATTACCAGTCTGGGCTGAGCGTCAGATAGAAGATCCACTTGGAGCGGTTATCTTCATCATAGTACCAGCCGCTCAGATTGTGGGCGCGCGCAAAATCCATCCTGAATATGAAGTACATGAACGAGAACCGCAAGCCGGCACCGACGCCCATTTTGAGATCCTTGAGGCGAAAATCGTTTTCGGTCTCCCAAATCTTGAAGGTATCCGTATAGACGGCCGCAAAGTCGGTGAAGAGAACACCCCGTAGGTTCCTGAATTCCAAAGGTAGGGGAAAAGCAATATTCAAGCGATCAATAAATGGAAATCTGTATTCAAGATTCAAGAGCCCTATTCTCGAGCCGGTAAAGGCATAGCTATCATATCCGCGTAGCGAATAAGGACCACCTATCGACCAGTAATCGAGGTCCTCTCCATAGCTACCCGCGAGCACGAGTCGTGCTGCAAAACTCGACCGAGGGGAGAGCGCAAAGTACCTACGGTAGTCAACCGTTACCGTCTTGATGTCTCTGTCGCTGAATACTGTAGCATAGGCACCTATTTGGAAACGCCTTCCATCGTGCGGACCCAGGACACCCCACTTGACATTGTCGAAGACAAAGGCAATCCTAGGGTACATTATATCGTAATGACTCTCCATCGACCAACTGGAGTAGTAGAGCGGGAAGTAGTCGAGCCATCTCGTTTCGTACAATCGATAGGCATAAAAACCCAGCTCAAGCCTAAAGACGCGGTTGAACGGATACTGAATACTGCCACCGAGTCCCAGATAGCGCCAAATCAGCAAGTCATAGCGATCCGAAAAATAGTTTAGATATTGAAAGACGCCAACACCGTAATCGATCCTCTTTTTCAGATACCAGTAATTGACGAAGATGTCTGAGCTTGTCAGACTACCATATAGATTAGATGCGAATTGAATATGGTGGTTGCCCAGTATGTCACTGAAACCTATTTGGGCAAGTCCAGACAAACCCAGGTCGGTCAGGTATGCCGCACTCGCCGTGAAATAATCAACGGTGAATCGCGGTCTGTACCCTCTCACATTGTCTTGATCTAATACCTCTGGTATGTAGTAATCCTCGCTCGCGACCTCAGTGCTTTCAGCCTGCGCGTAGTCATCCATTTCATCAAGGGGGTCCTTTACCACACATATGTCGTATCCGTAGTTGTTGTAGTAAGAAAAAGCAATTTTGTTGCCATCTTTTGACAGTGACGGATAATAGACGCCGGTGAAGACATTGGTACGTTTAGTTATTCGTTCCTCCTCCAGAGAGTAGTAGTATAGATTATAGGCTGAGTCGTAATCTGCGACAAAGTATACGTTACCCTCAGGAGTAAATACGGGTGTCGCCATATACTTCGCTCGGGGTGTCAGTCTGGTCATCACACCATTCTGATAGAGAAATAGCGCACGACTGCCGTAGTAGTATTCTTGGTTGGGATCGGGTCGGTCTGATACGAAAACAATCATATCATCAGACATCATATCGGGATGCCCATCCGAATAGATGTCGTCGGTAACCTTCTCAACGATACCGGTTTCGATATCACACACATAAATATCTGAATATGAATCCTTGAGCCCAGTAAACACAATCTTTCTGCCGTCGAGACTGAATTTGGGCGCATAGATTCCATTCAGATCGAATTGCAGTCGCTTGTACACACGCCCGTTCTTCGCATGCAATATGTACAGAATATCGCTGCCGCGGGATGTCGCAGCAAAGGTAATAAACTCGCCGTCACGCGACCATGACAAACCGCCTTCATAAAGATGTAGCCCCTCATAACCAGAAGCATATGCCGATTTTACCAGCTTACGGATTATTTTTCCGTCGATTGCGGAAATGATGAAGATCTGTGCGGTTCCAGAACGATCGCTAATGAAAGCTATCTTATCTCCGCTTGGAGACATCGCCGTCGAAACATTGTAGATGGAATTTGTTCTTCGGTGATCATAGATAACGCGCGCATATTCCTCAAATTCCTCTAATTCATCCACTTCGGGCCAATATTGTGTCTGATAGTACCTGAGCCAACGTTCATTGAATTCTTCGGGAGTAACACCAAAGGCGGCCATGAATGCCCCTTCTACATTTCGCTTCACCTTCATGAGATGTAGGAATTCCCCGACCTTCTCACGACCGTATTTTTCAGCCACGTATCTATAGAATGCTTGACCTTCTTTGTAGACTATCCACCCACCGTAGCGCTCAAGGATATAGATAGGTACGAGCTTATTATTCATGACCAGATCTCTTATGAAAATATCAGTATCAACATCCCAGCCTAATGACATGAATTCGCAGTGCCCTTCGAAAACCCACAGCGGAACGGTGTAGAGTATATTCCCGCTGAAAACAGCCTCCATGCGCGACGGGAAGAAGATCGCAAATTGAAAGACATGGGTTAATTCGTGCACCAGCACGTGCCGGAAATCTTCATAATCGCCGGTGAACGGAACGACCATACGGTTTTTGATGATTTCAGAGAACCCACCGGTAGCTTCTCCTATCAGTTCGAGAGTAATATTTGTTTGTGAGAAGTCATTCGGCGAATTATAGAGGACGGCTGGTATTTTATGTTCAATGTTGACGCCGAGATCCTCACTAAGCATTGCATAACCATCTTCCAGAACACCTTCGGCAAAGGCGGCAAGTTCGTCACACCCCTGATAGAAAAAGATATCGAAATGTTCACTACGCAAGACCTGAAAATTGAAGTTCTTATATTGAACCTTGTTCTGGCCAAAGTACTGGCTGAAGATCATTAGTCCAAAAACTAATATCGTATTCATAACTAATTATAATCACAGACCTTCGAGTGTCAACCGGCGTTGACCAGGATGAGAGAGCTGCTTTCAATGCCTCAGTTTCCCATACGCAGCTCATTGGGCAGAGTGCATATGTTTTCCCCTTCCTGAATATTTAGACCCGAAAGCGTCACGAAAACTTGCGCATTATACCCTCTAGCAGTCTACACTCGCCGCGACACTCTGACGACACGAGCATAGTAATGTTATGGCTATGTCTGAGGGCTTGCGCCCTCTCTTTGTTGACACCGCCTGCAATCATACTTATAATCAAAGCTGATGGGATGAAGGCGCTGCACTTGTTCAGAAGTGAAGAGGAGGAAAAGCCAATGTCAGGTAGTGGGATAGGTGATTCGTTTCAGGTACGAGCAACACGATTCAGCTGCACGTCGACGTATTGCGGACAAAATGCAAAGCGTTCCGCCCGACTCGAGCATCAGGTTAGCAGAATGAACCGTTATTGAAACAATGCACGTCTTCATAAGCGACGCTCACATCCGCACCGACAAAAGCCACCGTTGCCAGATGCTGGTGAAGTTTCTTCATGACATGCGTCCACGTCTTACAGATCTCTATATCCTGGGTGATTTGTTCGAATTTTGGTTCGAATATAATCTCGTCTTCCCCAAAGACTATTTCGCGCCACTGGCCGCATTATACAACCTAATACAAGGAGGAAAGCGAATCCACTACATACTAGGCAACCATGAGGTTACAATCGGCAATTTTCTGAAGAATTTCGGCTTCATCGTACATCATGAACCAACAATCTTCACGATTGAGGGCAAACGCGTGCTCCTTGCCCACGGGAATAGAATCGACCGACGTCTATGGACAAACGTATGGGAAGCCCTACTCAATTCGAAATTCAACCACATGTTATACCGCTTGTTGCATCCGGACATCGGCATCTTACTTGCTCAAAGCATTGCTCATCTCTCACGCAAACAGCATCGAAGTCATGGAATAATGAGCATGCTTGAGAACTATGCGCGGCGCAGACTGCGGGATGTTGATGTCGTGATCCTCGCACACTCACACGAACCAATATTCAAGAAATTCCCGGGAAACAAGTATTACATCAATGCAGGAGATTGGATAAAACACTTCTCCTACGTGATGATTGATGGGAACAAAATCTCGCTCGAGTATTACCAATGAAACGGTCGACCCGGTACCAACCGGCCTTCGATCTTTGGCTACTTAGGTTTCTCCACCGCCCAAGAAAAAGTATCACGAGAATAATGCTCGAAAAACTTTCTTGAGGCGGTAACGTCGCGTGTTGATCGATTTGATAGTGTCTATGCTGTGGATTGCCGCCTGACGGCCCCGCTCAATCAAGACATCGACCGAAGAGAAATCTGCCCAATGGAACTCGGTCACGTTGGGTTGGATAACCAAATCTGCTAGAGCCAAGATCCTTTGATCAAGATGATACTTCATAAAAGAATATGAACGCTGGTTGATTTGGAATCCAGTATTGGGCATACCATCATAGTTCGGACGCTTGCTCAGGTATATAGCGACCACGTTGTCGGCTCCAATACTCCGCACCGGTCCGACGGGAATATTATCGATGACACCGCCATCAACAAAGATACGTTGCTCTTGGACAAAAGGTGGGAATATTCCAGGAATCGCACAGCTGGCCCAGACCGCATCGGCAAGTAGGCCGTGCTTGAACACAATTTCCTCACCAGACTGAATATCCAGTGCGTTGCAGGCAAAATTGATCTCACAATCCTCAAAGCTGGTCGTTCCGAACATATCGTAGTAGATCTTCTTGGTCGCGTCGTACTTACTGTGTGATTTCTTGAACAACAAAGACCCAAGGTAGAATTTCTCGAAGAGCTCATTTCTGAACCGTTCGAAGATATTCTCGGCACTGGTGTAGAATTTATCGAGTTCCAGATCCTTGAATTCCTCGGATGCAATCATCTGCCTGGCTCTCTCCTGCAATCCGGTGGCTGAACCCTGTGAGCAATAAAGCGCGCCCACCAACGCACCGATTGACGTGCCGGCAACGTACCGTGGCTTGATGTCATACTCTTCAAGGACTTCCAGGACTCCAATATGAGCCAGACCCTTTGCCCCACCACCACCCAAGGCAACACCAAAACTCATTGACGCTTCATGGTTTGGGCGATGATGATACGATCGCGACCTTGTTCCTTGGCTACATAAAGAGCGCGATCCGCCTTTTCGATCAACTCGACTCTCGTCTTGGCGTCATTCGGATAATGGGCAATACCGACGCTCACCGTGAAACTGATTTTGGTCTGGTCAACACTCACTTCGGATTTCAGTAGCTGGTCCTTCATGCGCACCGCTCGATCCATCGCCTTCTTCAGTGAGCACTTCGGCATGATGATTGCAAATTCCTCACCACCATACCGCGCCGCGACGCCGATCTGTGAGATCAAGCGACCCAGGAATTTCAGTACCTTGTCGCCTGCTTGGTGTCCGTATGTATCGTTGATCTTCTTGAAATGATCGATATCGAGTAGAACGAGCACTAATTCATCCACACTGGCAATTTGTGCCTCGAGGATTTCCTGGAAGTGACGGTGGTTGTAAAGATCGGTGAGGCCGTCGCGAATCGAGAGTTCCTTCACCTTGTCGTAGAGAGTCGCTCTTTGCCAGGCCAGGGATAACTGATATGAAAGGATGTTAAGTATTCGCACATCGTCTTCATTGAATCGCTTACGCCGGTGGTCTTCAAGCCAGATTACACCGAGCAGCTCATCATCCTGCTGAATCGGAACACCGACAAAAGAAACGTTCGGCGTTTTCACGTCCTTCCTGAACACGACCAGATTACCCTTGTTTAAATCATCCTTAATAATGGAATTCTTATGCCGCGCGACAAAACCCACGAGTCCGTCATCCAAAGGAAATTTTGTTCTTTCCTTGATACGGGTCGAAACAATCACTTCACCACGATTATCGAACTCATCGATTTTCGCAATGGAAACATCGTCACAAGGCATGAAGTGTTTGAATGCCTGTACTGTGTCCGACAGGATTTCACTTAGATCCAATCTCTTATGCAGTTTCTCTGCCAGCTCGGCAATCGAAGAAAGATGCTGCACATCGTAGCGTGCCTTTTCATAGAGTCTCAGCATCGCCAATAAAAGACCAGCGGTCGTCGCCGCCTCGTCAAAAATTCCCTTGTCTTTCTCTTGGAAAGAACCGACTGCCCGGTCTATCGCCAGCACGCCGACCACCTTGTCGATCAGTAATATCGGGGCGATCATCACCGAATTTATCTCCACGGGTCCGCGGTAATACCCGAGTTCTTCAGGACGCTGCAGGTATTCTTTGATCAAAATCGATTTACGTTCCGCTATTGCCCGCCGGTACAATCCAGATTGCGTGTCGACGACTGTCTCGGGCACGAAAAGCTCCGAGTGCGAAAAACCCTGCACGAGTACTATCTTATCTTCGTTAAGGGCGAATATTGCCGTGGTATGAGCATTAAGGATATTGTGAATGAATTTCACGAAGTACAGTAGGGGACGCTCAATACCTTTGTGCCGGTCGATCTCGCCTATCGATGTCTTTATCTTATCCGATTCATAAGCCGCCGGAGCAAAGAATTGATCTCGGGTCTCATACCTCAAGAGTGAACGGGACGTGCGGCTTTCACGCCCTTGCATGAGGTCGATTACATAGCCGATGATCATCACCGCAACCACAAGAAGCACGATCGGAAACACCTCCATTTTGCGCACGAGCAAGCCTGAAGACAATTCGACACTAATGATGGTTAGCGCAACAATCCAGTAATTACGGATTTCATCTTTGAACCCGATGAGTAAGAAAGCGATAGCGTAGAAAAGAAAAAGAGGCGATAACAGACCGCCGGTGAGCTGAACCATCAGGTTAAGAGCCATACCGGCAACAATGGTGTAAAAAAATTGTATTTTCTTCAGTGAAATGTACGCCATGTAGTACGCGGTGACGATGAAGAGAAAGAGATAGATGTAAGGGGCCCCAAGCTCGCGGTTCAGGATACCCACGCCACTGAGAATAGCGTACAGAATTGCCAATATGTAAAATATCTTTATTCCCATTCGATCGTCGCGGGTGGTTTTGAAGTTATGTCGAAGACCACCCGATTGATCCCCTTCACCTCGTTCACGATTCTGCGTGCAACGCGATTAAGGAAAGCATGGGGCAACCGAACCCAATCTGCCGTCATACCATCATCGCTGTATACCGCTCTTATCGCACATACCGAATCATAGGTCCTTTTATCACCCATTACCCCCACGCTGCCCAGCGGCAGGAGCACTGTAAAAATCTGCCATATATCTTGATAGTCTTCTAGCTGGTGTGCTTCCTCCAACAGTATTCTGTCTGCCTGACGCAACATCCTCAGGCGCAACGGATTCACGGCACCAACGATTCTCACCGCAAGACCGGGGCCGGGAAAGGGTTTTCGCTCAATGAAGGAACGCGGTAATTTGAGATATTTAGCAATCACCCGTACCTCGTCCTTGAAGAGCATTCTGAGGGGTTCGATGATTTTCAACCTCATTTTCTTGGGCAGCCCACCAACATTATGGTGACTCTTGATGACATCTGCCGGGCCTATCCCGCGACCCGATTCGATGACGTCCGGGTACAGGGTACCCTGAACCAAATATTTCACATTACTTGCTCGACGCGCCTCAGCTTCAAAAATTCTGATAAACTCATGTCCGATTATCTTTCTTTTCTTCTCCGCATCCCTCACATTTCTTAACTTGGATAAGAATCTCGCACGTGCATCGACGACTCGCAGATTAATAATTGTCCTAAGGTTCTCCATCACCTCTTCCCGCTCGTTCATTCTCAAGACGCCGTTATCGACGAACACGCCAATGAGATTCTTCCCCATCGCGCGCGCCGCTATCGTAGCCGCCACCGTAGAATCAATCCCGCCGCTGATCGCACAAATCGCCCGGTCACGACCCACGGTCTCTCTAATATGCGTAACCTCTTCGTCCACCAACCGATGCATGGACCAGGTTTTTCTCGCTCGGCATATCTTGAAAAGATAATTATCGATTATCTGTTGACCATATTCTGTATGCCGAACCTCAGGATGAAACTGCAGACCATAGAAGTGTCCGGCATGAAAAGCCGCAATGGGTGTGGTTTCGGTTGCGCCGATCACACGCGCGCCCGGCGGAACACGAACTACGGTATCGCCGTGACTCATCCAAACGCGAGAGTGTCTCGGAACGTCGGTGAAGAGGATATTCTTACGCCGCGTCAAATATGCCAAACCATACTCTTGCGTTTTGCTGCGATGGACCTTGCCCCCCAGTATCTGTGCGGCGAGTTGCATTCCATAGCAAATACCTAATGTGGGTAAACCGAAGGAGAGGATACGACGGTAGTTGTCCGTAGGTACATCGTATACGCTACCCGGACCCCCGGACAGGATTATTCCCTCAACATTCTTGTCCTTGAGCGCCGAAAAATCATCTGAGCAACTGATGATTTCTGAATAGACCTTGAGTTCCCGAATGCGGCGAGCGATGAGTTGCGTATATTGTGAACCAAAATCAATAACTACAATCATAAACGATTTAGGATCGATGCATCAACCGATTCTTCTCAGAGCGGCAGCTGCAAAATTGGCCAATGTCTTGTCTTTCGACTTCTGTAGGTCAAGCAGAATCATCTTAGCATTGTCCCCATCCAGTTTAGTTAATGCGCTCACGCCTAATTCCTTTATTTCCTTGGCCGGCGCATCATCCCTCCACTCGAGGCGCTTCAGCAAATCGCCAATCCAATTCATCGCCTCGAATACTTTCTTCTCGTCGATGATTTTCAACAGCTCGACATATACCTCATCACCCGTTTCGCTTAGTCCGGGCAATAGATCAATAACTTCTTCGGCGTCGAGGAACTTTCTCAACCCACGCAATGCCTCACCCTTAACCTGCACCGATTTATCGTTCAGTGCCTTCACGAGACCGTCTCTATAGTTCAGCTTACCCCACGTCCTCACTAGTTCAAGGCGCACGCGTTGGTCTTCGTCCCGAAGCATCCTCTCCAGGTGCGTCACGACACCTGGATCACCGATCTCACCAAAGATGCGCACGATATTTCTCCTCAAGTACCACTCGCGGGCGTCCAAGTTGATTCTCAAAACCTCGATGCTCGGTTCGCCGATGTTCTTCAGCACATCAACTAACTTCATGCGTACGGAGAAATCCTCGGCATCACGAAGAAACTGAATCGCCTGATTGACCGCATGGCGGCCAAATCCCTGGATCGCAGAACGCACCTCAGGATACAAACCGCTCTCCCAGAGGAATGAAAAGAGCATGGGCAGCACAGATGGATTGCCGGTTGCACTCAAGAATTTCACAATCTCTCTACGTAGATCGAGCGATAGCCCGGCACGGCCCGAAATATTGCCAAATGGCTCGACCAATTTTTCACATAGATCTCGCTGCTCGTGCTTCGTCAAAGCAGCATACAAATCCTGCAAGTCTTTCATCACCTGGCTGATTGCTTCATCAACGGCTTCCTGCTCTATGGCAACCGAAATTCTCAATATGATGGGCGTAGCCATGTCGAATTTCTTGTCAACAACTAAGCGCCGGGCGAGTTTAATTAGTGATTTTAAAGCCTCGACCCGGAGCCCTGCGTCGTGTGTCTCCAGAGCATTATAGTAAGGTTGAACTAAAACTTTAATGTCTTCTTCTGTCAAGGCTGCGGCAACATCATCGTCGAGTATGTTTATGCTAGCATTAGTTAGGTACTCATAGATATTTATCTGCTTCTTCTTCAAGTTGGGCACCATTTCTGTGAATTTCTCTTTTTCGATCACACCCATCACCTTAGTGATACAATCCTTTCGCCCTTGCCTCTCCCAGTTGGTAATCAGTTCAACAAGTGTCTCGGCCTTCAGCCTAGACATTAAGGTAAGCACGAAAGATTTCATCTGTACATCTTGAAGAAGTGCAACCCGCTTCTCGAGCGGCAATAGATCAACCACTCCTGACAACGCTTCGCTATACGAATGCCAATCGCCTTTAGATACTTCTTCAATATCGTTCAATACGATTGCGAAGGGTCCTCTCGACTCAGAGACAGCACCGTGCCTGCGTACGATTTCCATCAGCGTCCGGATTGCTTCGATGATTTCTTCGTGCGTCTTGGTACTGGTGTCCTTTTTCATCACGCTTGCCGCCGGCGTACGATTTATCATAATGCTTTCCGTGCCCTGGGCCTTCAGCATCTTTGCCGCGTCGCCATGCTCCCCTAGCTGCGCCTGCAGACTGGCAAGCACAGAATACAGGTGGGCGATATCGTCGTGTTTCACCGCCGAGGTAAAGCTGATGCTGGTGATGTCTTTTCTTCTCAAATTGTCGACCAAGGAAATCAGGGCAGGGTTTTTGCCAATCTCTAGTCTTACATCCTGACACACGACCCCATCTTCGGCAAGGGTGATGGAGAATTTCGAATGCTCGGCACAAATCCTGGTGAGCACGGACATCGCTCTGCTTACGGCCCTATCAAATACCGGATGTCCGGTGGGATAGGATCGAGCCGCTTTGAAACCAACCGCGAGTTCCTTAATCAGTTCCATTACTAGCAACTGATCCATACTTAAATATATCCTATTTCTTATGTTTGTCAACAACAAAACCCTTGAAAGTAAAGAAAAGCGATGTATAATATCAACACTGGATTGACCATCCGAAAAAGGGAGTCTCTATGCTTAGGAATCTGATTACATCAAAAAAGGCCCGCATCGGCATCATTGGTTTAGGTTATGTAGGTCTACCCTTGGCCATTGAGATCGCGACCAAGGGTTTTAAGATAATTGGTATCGATATCGATAAGGACCGCGTGAGTAGCATCAATAAGGGCGTTTCATTTATCAGCGACGTTGAGTCGGCCGAGTTAAAGAAATATGTGCGAAAGAATTTGATCCGAGCCACCACTGAACAACGCCAGCTTAAGCACTGTGACATCATCTTGATCTGCGTTCCGACACCAGTTAGTGTCAACAAGGAGCCAGACTTAACGCCGGTCATCAAAAGCACACACTGGATAAGGGATAACTTACGGGCCAATCAACTTGTAATCCTTAAGAGCACAACCTATCCGGAAACAACCGATCGCGTACTACTACCCATCCTGGAAGAGTCCGGCCTCAAGGTCGGCCGCGACTTCTTCCTCGCGTTCTGCCCGGAAAGGATCGACCCGGGCAACAAAAGATACGGTGTTGCCAATACGCCGGTAATCATTGGCGGTGTGACCAAGAAATGTACCCGATTAGCGGCTTTCTTCTACAAGCAGTTCGTCGATGAAGTACACCCAGTATCCTCACCACGCGCCGCTGAAATGACCAAGCTGCTGGAAAACACTTTCCGGAATGTAAATATCGCCTTGGTCAATGAATTTGCCCAACTCTGCGAACGCATGGGCGGTATCAACATATGGGAAGTAATCGAGGCGGCAAGGACAAAACCTTTCGGCTTCATGCCGTTCTATCCTGGCCCAGGAGTGGGCGGTCATTGCATACCAATTGATCCGTATTATCTTTCCTGGAAGGCACGAGAGTACGATTTTCACACTGTATTCATCGAGTTGTCCGCAAGAATCAATGAGGAAATGCCGTACTTCGCAGTTAACAAGACGATCGAAGTCTTGAGTCGATCTGGAGTCTGTCCGAACAAGGCGAAAGTATTGATTCTGGGTATGGCGTTCAAGCGTGACATATCCGACCTTAGACATTCGCCCGCCATCAAAGTTTTTCAAATCATCGAGTCGCGCGTTGGTCAAGTGAAATATCACGACCCCCACCTACCAGAAATAGACGTTGATCACCGCAAGATCAGGTCAGTTAAGCTGACCCCGAGAGAGATCAAGAAGTACGACATCGTGTTGATTATGACCGACCACTCGGCATATGATTACGAAATGATTGTCAAGAATGCCCGTCTCATTGTCGACACCAGGAATGCGGTAAAAGACGGACCTCGGGTGTTTAAGCTAGGTGCAGGCATAAGCTGATTTGCCGCAGACCGCGAACCTGTCGCTGCTGACAAGACTAACGTATCCCCTAAAAGACGGCCAAAAAAACGTTCCGGCCGCGACCCGCAGGTCGCGACCGGGAGGGGAAATGAATCTATTAATTTGACAACAGATTCAATGTACTAGTTTATTATAATCAAATCGCCCAAAATGTCAAGAGGCACACACATATACGTTGACGTTAGACGGTTTGGAAAAGCGATTCGTTGTTCGAACTGCGGTTCCGCAAAACTCTCCATTCATCGTCTAAGTACACCGAAGAACGAAACCATCTCACCTTGCGAACCCGAATACCCACGCAAGAGCATTTTATCGATCCACGAACAAGTCTTGTTGAGACAATTTTGCGCGCTTCATCTTGCGCACACTGAAAACCTCGCCCTCCGCAAAGTCTCGCAGGACTTCCTTTGCCCTGCGAATAACCGAATCTGGCAATCCGGCGAGTCGGGCAACTTGAATACCGTATGACTGATCACTCGGACCCGGGCTTAGCTTGCGCAGAAATATTACTTCATCGCCCCATTCTTTCACTAGGAAATTGTGGTTCTTAACGCCACGTAGAAAATCTTCGATTCTGGTTAACTCGTGGAAGTGCGTCGCGAAGAGCGTGCGGGGCTTCTTGTTACCGTGCAAGTATTCAACCACCGACCAGGCCAAAGCCAAGCCATCGTAAGTAGACGTTCCTCGACCAACTTCATCAAGAATGACCAGACTCGCGTCAGAAACATTATTCAAGATGTTTGCGGTTTCCATCATTTCGGCGAGAAAGGTGCTCACCCCACGCGATATGTCATCACTGGCTCCGATTCGTGTGAAGATTTTATCAACCACGCCGATCGAGGCTTCTTTGGCGGGTACAAAACTACCTAACTGAGCCATGATTGTGATCAATGCGACCTGACGCAGATATGTCGATTTCCCGGCCATGTTGGGCCCGGTTATAATCAAAATTTGATTACGTTCTCGATCAAGATACGTGTCATTTGGTATAAAGGAACCTTTTTCGAGAATTCTCTCGACGACCGGGTGGCGTCCATCGGTGATAACGGTTTTTCGATCATTAGTAATAACTGGCCTCGAGTAATTGTTGATTGCCGCACCGTGTGCAAATGCCTGCAGCATGTCTAGCAAAGCCAGGGCCCTGGTTGTCTCGAGAATCTCATTACTCCGTCTCGATACTTGTTCCCTCACCTTCACATACAAATCGTATTCAAGGTTTTTTGTCTCTTCCTCAGCACCGAGAATTTTGTCCTCAAACTCCTTCAATTCCGGAGTGTAGTATCTCTCGGCATTGGTCAAAGTCTGCTTTCTGATGTAATCGGGCGGGACCAAACGAAGATTCGCTTTGGTAACCTCAATGAAATAACCAAAGACCGTATTATACGAAAGCTTGAGGGAGGTGATACCGGTTTTCTTCCTCTGGGACTCTTCGTACCCTAACAACCATTTCTTGCCGCCCCGAGCAACTTCTCGTAAATCATCCAACTCTTTCGAGTAGCCTTCTCTTATTATCCCGCCTTCATCCATCGTGGCCGGCGGGCTGTCCACGATGGCCTCTTCCACGAGCTCGACGACTTCATCGAAACTACCGATGCGCTCATGAATTTCGGTAATCATACTGCTATCGCATGCCTCGATGAAATCTTTCACCTTCGGATACATAATCAACGATTCCTTCAAGGCAACCATTTCCCGAGGCAATACTCTTTGACACGCGAGCCGGGCAGTTATTCGCTCGACATCCTGTATCGACTCAAGAACGCTCCTCATTTCTTCACGCAGATATTCTCGACTCTTCAATTCCTCAACGCCATCGAGTCGCCGTTCGATTTGCTCGACATGAAGCAACGGTTCAAACACCTCTCGTCGCAGCAGTCTTTTCCCGAATGGAGTTATGCAATGATCCATTATTCCCAGCAGCGTTTTTGTCTGCTCGCCGTGAACGTTCTCAACGACCTCCAGATTACGTCTTGTCGTGGAATCAAGATAAAGCGTATCACGAGTCTCGAGCAATGATATCCTATCGATGTGTGAGAGCGATGATTTCTGATTCTCGGCAAGGTAATAGAGCAGCGCACCGGCGGCACCAATACCAAGTTTTCTTTCCTCGATGCCAAAACCATCCAATGTTACCACACGAAAATGATCCAGCAACTTCTTGTAGGCGATCTCGTGGACAAAATGATAACCATCTAGTTGGGTCAACGGTAGTTCAATATCAAGTTCAACACCTTCCGGGATTATGACTTCTTTCGCTTCTCGACGTAGTAATATCTCGGACAGTTGATCAGATGCCACCTCACCGCACGAGAATTCGCCGCTTGTTAGGTCACAAAAGGCAACACCGATGCGTTTTTCATCGGGAAGACAAGCGGCTAGAAAAAGCGACTTGGTTTCATCCAACAGTGATGGCCTCAAGACAGTACCGGGAGTGATCACCTCCACTACATCGCGGGCAACTAATTTCTTACCCTTGGTTGCCGGTTCCAGCTGTTCACAAATCGCCACTTTGAGACCTTGCTTCACGAGTTTGGCAATATAGTTCTCGGCGGCTTTTATCGGCACGCCGGCAAGGGGCACCCTCACACCCTTGCTGATCGTCTTTGATGTGAGTGTGATGCCTAAACATGAACTGGCTAGTTTCGCATCATCGTAGTAGAATTCGTAAAAATCCCCCACCCTGAATAGCAATAATACATCCTTATACTTATTTTTGATTTTCTGATACTGTTCAAGCAGTGGGGTTAGATGCATGAATTTTTTTATCGGAATTTTAATACGCTGGTGTGGGTCACCGACTCCATTGCCCGCGACTTCCTGTCTTCTCTATCTCAAGAACCCCGCACCACATTACCCTTCAGTCCCAACGAATCAAGTTTCAGCATATGTTCTTTAGCCTGTTCGAGACTAAGGAAGCGACCAGTCCACACACGGTAGTACGTCTGGCCCTTGACCATTGCTTCGACGATTCTAACCTGGAGCCCTTTATCGCGTAAGGAGGCAGCGTATTTCTCGGCGTTTTCTTTCTTACTGTACGAGCCCAGCTGTATTGTATAATACTCCTGTGTAACATCCTTCTGCTGAGTGATGTTCGCCGCGCGTTCACTCCATACCGATTTCGGATAGGAATTCTGTAATGCGCTTAAGATACCCTCACCCTCCTTAGTCTTATCAACACCGATGAGTGAAATGCCCTGCCAGAACATGATCTCGTCGCGGTATTCAGTTTCCGGGTACTGCTTTAAGAGTCTATTCAAAATACCGACAGCCGTCGCGAAATTCTTACGTGCGATATTGATCTTCGCGATCTCCAGGTATGATATGTCTGCATAACGAGATTGCGGATGATCGTTGACTACTCGATAGTAGTAATGTGTTGCAGAATCGGGATTGAGTGACAATCTTCCCAAGTAGTAATAGACTTCACCAATACGCGGATGATCCGCATCTTCTTTCAATTCATAAAATATGTCTTTAGCCCGGCTGAATTGAAAAGCGTTGAATAAACGTATTGCCTCATCTATGTCCTGACTGAACAAGATGCAAGGTATTATAAGACAGGCGAAAATGATTCTATTGCGTGGCATTTCTCACATAGGAATGAAAAATCTGCCCTCATGTTACCACAATTGTGGCATCTAAATTCCTGTCGCCAAAGCGCCGCTTCGATTTCATCGAGGGCGCTCAAAGTTGTTTCATCAACAGTCTTCAATTTCAACAAACGGATCTTGGGCAGAACGCTTCGCGGAAACAACTCAGATAGTTTCAGGTATACGTCCTCAGCAGCCTCGAGGTCATTTTTCTTCTCATATAAATTGGCCAGGGCGAAGCCGACCGAGAAGTTCTTAGGATATTTAGCCGCTATTTTCTCGTATATCGGAATTATATCGTTGAATGAACCCAATTCAAAACTAACCTTCTCAAAGTGAGGAATGATCAGGAACGCACATTCAGGATGTTCATTAATTATCTTCTGATAGTACTCACGCGCTTTCCTCAGATCATCTTTCCTCTCGAAAAAATTACCCATGTAGTACGTACCGGTTATTGAATCGGAGGCTAATCTCAGCGACTTCTTGAGCAGGTTGAAAACTTCTTTCTCGCTCTCCTCGTCTTCGCCGAGCAATTTGTCCATCTTATTCTTCGCTAGCGCAGCGTAGTAAAAGGCGAGACGATTGTCGTCTTTTGGTTTAAACTTACCTTCTTCATAAATAGTTATGCAGTCATTGTAGCTCTTCATATCTTCGTATATCTGGAGAATCGTCTCGTAGGCATGCTTATCTTTCTTGTCGATTTTCAGAATTTCTTTCAAAAACGAGATCGCCCTGTTCGGCCGGTTGGCATCGAGCGCATCCTGGGCTAGTGCATAGTACAATTTTTTCTCTTCATGTCTCTTCAGGGTCGGACGAGCCGTGAGTGACTGGTGAATTTGCATGGCGCGCGACACATCTCCCCGCTTGCGGTATAAATCACCCAATCGCAAATACGCATCAAAAAGATCAGAATCCACGTTGACGGCTTCCTTTAGTCGTTTCATCGCGAGTTCCTCGTTATTATCGAGCAATGCGATAAGGGATTCGAGGTAAGGATGATAGCCAGTTTTTTTCGCTTTTCCTGGGTAAAAGAACAGGTACAATATGATTGCGATAAGGGCAATGACAATAATAATTAACATGGTCATTTTTCTTCCTCCAGTGGTAGATTTCTCAAGGCGTCGAGTTCTTTCTTCAAACCTCTGTTTTCTCTGTTCATTCTGTATAGACTCGTCCGTAGTACAACCTCATCCGCGAGAGCAAAAACAAGAACAAAGACCATGCCTGCAACAAATGCGTAGAAACACACCATAGCCAACGAAATATCAATAAATCTATAGCCGAATATATCCAAATCTACCCTTGTCTGGGAGTTTAGCACCATGAACCCAATCATAAAGCCAACTACGAGGATTACAAATATCAATCCTAAGAATCTCATTGAACCTCCTTTTCAATAATATTCATATTAGTATACTTGTCAACAAGATAGTTCTCGAAACACACTCATGTGTGCCGCTATTTGTTCCACGCTTCAGACTGCATGCTTGACCTTTCATTCAATGTGGTTATCATTTGGCATGAACAGAGAACGCAGGCGATTCAAGAACAAACTTATCGGCGTTCTGCACGGTGGTTGGTCGTCGGAGCGTGATATCTCGCTGGCTTCAGGCACCTGCGTCATGCAGGCTCTTAAAAGACAAGGGTTTAAAGTCAAATCCATCGATGTTGACCGCAATGTCGTCAAGAAACTCAAAGGCATCGACGTCGCATTCATCGCTCTCCATGGCCGGCCTGGCGAGGATGGTACGATTCAAGGCGTACTCGATTTCATGGGAATTCCTTACACCGGATCGGGCGTCATCGGCTCGGCGATCGGCATGGATAAAATAGTATCCAAACGTATCTTTGACGCAGTCGGCATACCGACGCCAAAGTATTACTATCAAGAACAGATGGACGTGGGCGAAGCCATCTCGAACTTGGACTTCCCTATCGTGGTCAAGCCAAGAGCTGAAGGTTCCAGTGTCGGCGTCACCATTGCGGAGAACAAGAAAGAGCTCAACAAGGCAATTAAGAAAGCACGCCGCTATGCAGACTTTTTCTTCGAACAATACATTGATGGTATGATGGCAACCTGTGGCATCATCAATGATGTGCCGATGCCCGTTCTCGAGATTGCGCCGAAGAGGAGAAAGTTCTACGACTACAAATCCAAATACACCAAAGGAATGACCGAGTATATAGTGCCGGCTCGTATACCGAAAGAGCAATATAAAATGACCCAGCGCTACGCTCTCGCCGCGCACCGTTCAATAAGTGCCCACGGTTTTTCACGCGTCGATTTCGTCCTAGACGTAAATCACAACCCCTATGTTTTGGAAGTGAATACAATACCCGGACTCCTGGCAGAATCGAATTTGCCGCTCGAGGCACGCGCGATCGGCCTCGGCTATGATGAACTGATATTCGAAATTCTGAAAACATCACTCGTCAGATTTTGAGTTCATTCTTTTTTATATTACCAGATTCGTAATTTGAAAAAATACCGACAACCCAAAAGCAATAAAGAACCAATTGGCTTGAAAAAGCATACCCATGCCCAACGCACCGAGCTCTTGCGAACCGTCGTATTGCCGATGTTGCGAAAGGAGCTCGGCAATAATCTGATCGCCATCGCTGCTGACGGTTCGTACGCACGCGACGAAGACACCGGTTATTCGGACCTGGAACTCATGATTTTTGTCAAAGATAATGCCGAGCTACCACGAGGATTTAGTAAAATTTATGACGGCATGCTCGTCGAAGGGCTGTTCATCACCGAACACGAATACCACAAAACCGTTCACGAACCAAACAAAGATTGGTACATTGCTGGCTCAGATACGTTATTACCCGTAATGAATCGGTCCTTTGTGCGGCGACTGCAGAAATATCAGACAAAGAATCTTGCCCAGAAGTGCGACAACATTGCTCGGGAAATGTTGTATGAACTGCAGGAATCTTTTGGTAAACTATTCACCGCAATCGACACCCGTAATCGAGAAAACCTCTTCCCTATTCTGTCGGATGCAGTAATGGTTGTTCTCAAGCTCCTCGCATATATTAACCGTAAGCCATATGCGTCACTGAATTCCTTCATGAGCGAGGCCAGGAAATTCAAACACAAGCCACGTGGTCTTGATGAATTCCTCCGCCTCATTATTGAAGGAGAATACAAGAACATGAAAACACTCGAAAAGAGTGCCAAGAAACTGTACACAGCGATCGAGTTATATTTCAGGAATCGCTACAGAACCAAGATATATGATGACGATCTGTTAACCATATATCGAAAACAAAAAACTACTAAAAGGAGGTAGTCATGTTTATATTGGGGATTCTTATCATTGTTGGCTTGTTTGTCTTTAGAGCAACCTATAAGGTCAGGCCTGACGATCTCCGCATACAGGAAAAGCTGAGGACGCGGGGCTATGCCACGCTTGGTGCTGCCGTGGCAGCGGCAGTGCTAATCATCGCTTCGATAATTCGTATCGTACCACCGGGTTCGGTCGGGGTTCAGGTTCTTTTCGGACGGGTGCTAACCAAGGCAACGCTCAATGAAGGTTTGAACATTGTAAACCCCTTTGTTAATCTTGAAATCATGACGGTGAGGACACAGGCATACACGATGTCGATTGCCATAGAAGAGGGTCAAAGAAGAGGCGATGATGCGATCGCGGCCCTGACCAAAGACGGATTGGAGGTGAAGATGGACCTGACCGTATGGTATCATCTGGTGGCCTCTGAGGCCGCCACTGTCTTCCAGAAAATCGGCAGTGACTATGTAGCAAAGATTGTACGTCCGGCGGCCCGCACCGCAATCCGTAATACTACGGTCAAATACATGGCGGTTGCAATCTATTCGGAAAAACGTGAAGAGGTGCAGGATGAAATTAGCACCGCATTGGAGCAGGATTTCGCCGAACGGGGCATCGCGTTGGAAAAGGTCCTGTTGAGAAACATCACTTTGCCGGCAAAGGTGAAGGGTGCGATCGAGGCAAAACTCGAAGCAGAACAAGACGCACAGAAGATGGAGTTTGTGCTCTTAAAGGAACAAAAAGAAGCTGAGCGCAAGGAAATTGAAGCAGGTGGTATCGCCAAGGCGCAGCAAATCATTGCCCAGTCACTGATCGGCGAACGCGGGCGTGCATATCTCTCATGGAAGTATTTAGAGAATCTCAAGAATCTCTACGAGTCGCCGAACAACACCATACTAATTTCGCCGTTTGACAAGAGCTTCATCCCGCTTCTGTCGGTCAAGTAGCCGCATGAACGTTTTGAGCAAGCAGCTAGATGCTACATTATTGCTTACGGGCGTGCGCAACTTCGCGCGAATCGTAAATATATTAACGCTTACAGAAGCTCATGCATTCCTTGCCGATTGTACTCAGGTCATCATCGATGCCGCGGTCCGCTATCGTGGCTCGTTGATCAACACATCCGGGGATAGACTGCATTTCATGTTCGGCGACCCGGCCACCGAGTTCGACAACCCGCGGCATGCAATCAAATGTGCCTTGTCAATTCAGAATACAGCTGATGAAATAAGTGTGAAGTGGCGTCACGCCCTCAATTTTCTCGTCGAGATCGACGTCGGGATAAGTACGGGCACAATTCTTGTCGGTCAGGTTGGTACTGCGTCCCGGAAACAATACATACCAATCGGGAAAAAGGTAACGCTTGCAACTCAGCTCGCCCACCTTTGTCAACAATACAACGTTAACGTGCTCCTCGATTCGAACACCTATGATAAGACAAAGGATTATTTCACATTTCGTAAAGTAGCCGACCGATTGGTGTTGGGTTTCACCGAACGAATAGATATGTACACACCCATTTCGGGGTTGACCTAGGAGGTACGGCAGACAATCATTAACTAACAAACCTGTTGCTCATGAATCGGGTAGATCCTGAGCAATGCTTTTGAAGAAGACACGGTCAGCGTCGAACATCTTTTCTAACCTCTGCATGTCTTCGAAGGTTAGCCAGCGATATTCTTTTACCTCATTAGGGGCTACTACAATTCGGTCGTTCACGAGACACGCATGCCACCAGTGTAGGACATAATCTCCATCATCAGTAGGACATTGCCATACCTTCTTTATGGGTCTAACACGGATACCCAACTCCTCAGCGGCCTCACGCACGACTGCCTGGGCCTGCGTTTCACCATGTTCCACAGCACCGGTTATGGGACACCAGTAATCTTCGGCCGTGCCATGCTTTGCCCTTCTTATTAGGAGGTACTTATCGCCTTTCTTGAGCACAACCGCCACCGCATCCTTCATACCTATACTATAATGGATATTCACATAACGGTCAATCAGGGATACACAAGTAGAACGACGGACTTCCTGAATCTTTCATTCATCGATTACAGTGATATTATTCATCTCCGTAATCATTTAGTACAACCGTAATCGACCCGTGCGTTAGGACGGGGGGATTGGACCGACTTGCCCCGTAACATATGAATACTATGGTATGTTAAGGGGAAAGTGGACCAAAGTGAGAAGGGAGTAATATCAACTACTCCCATTTCACTTTATTATTCTAACAATGTATTATTTTGTCACTACCACTTTTCTGATGAACTTAGTTTCGTTGGCAATAACTATCGTTGTTTCACTGAGATCGGTATGCCGGATTCATGTTTTGTTATTTCTTTCGTTCGTACCGATTTACCAAGAACATCATATATCCTTAAACTCTGTACTGCTGCCATTGTATGAATCGTGAAAGATGTCCTTGCAGGATTGGGGAAGATCTGTAAGATTGGCTGCGCGACGTCATGCTTTTGGTCTTCTTCCATTCCGGTCACATCCCGAATCACCGAGACACTTGAGCTGTAATGATTTGCCACATAGACTCGGTTCTGGGCGGAATTCCAGGAAAGAGCACAAGGCTCATGTCCCACAGGAATCATGGCAATAATCGCATTGCTC
>SMTZ1_10000255_pt1 | contig 66982 bp, 57 predicted proteins | sample DeeMarSWOR136_30_FD_25667 | JGI IMG/M metagenome (IMG submission 25667) | reverse complement strand
TGTTCTTCTTCTTTTGGACTACTGGCCCTTATCTCGCTTTGAGTTTAAAGCCAAGATTCCCTTTCATCTCATCTGGGAAAAGATTCCTCTGTTTGCTCTTACAGCTCTCTCAAGCATCCTGACTTTGTTTGCTGAAAAGAGTAGCAAGACAGTAGGATCTCTAGAAATCTTTCCTATAGAAATCCGCATTGGAAATGCCTTTATATCCTATGTGAGCTATATAGGGAAGATGATCTGGCCATTTAACCTGGCTGTCTTCTATCCCTACCCAGCTCTGCTTCCTCTATGGAAGATTATAGGTTCTGGTTTGTTGCTAATATCCATCTCCCTCCTGACGGTTCTAACAATAAAACGAATCCCCTCTCTTTTTGTGGGCTGGTTCTGGTATATTGTAACCCTTATTCCTGTGATTGGTCTGCTTCAGATAGGAAGCCAGGCCATGGCTGACCGATATACATATATTCCTCTTATAGGTCTTTTTATCACGATTTCATGGGGTGTTCCTGATCTTTTAAAGAGGTGGCACTACCAGAGGATTATCCTTTCTCTATCAGCAGGGATCGTGATTCCCCTCCTTATGATATGCACATGGATTCAAGTCGGATACTGGAAAAACGGCATTACCCTTTTTGAGCATACGGTTAAAGTCACTTCTAACAATGAAATTGCCCACAATAACCTGGGAACAGCTCTCGCTAGCGAGGGAAAACTCGAAGAGGCCATTTACCAATTTAGAGAAGCATTGAAGGGAAAACCCGATTTTTCAGATGCCCACTACAATTTAGGTATGGCTCTTGCTCTTCAGGGTAATTTTGAAGAGGCAGTCTACCATCTAAGAGAAGCGCTGAAGGAGAAGTTTAATCCTGCAGATCTTTACTATAAGATGGGTAGAGCACTCAGCAAGCAGGGGAAGCTCGAAGAGGCTATCTCATGTTTTCGAAAGGCCATTGAGATAAATCCCAATTTTGCTACCGCCCACAATGACTTAGGGATTGCTCTCAGTCAAAAGGGGGAGTTCGAAGAGGCTATCCATCATTTCAAAGAGGCCCTGAGCATAAAACCTTTCTATGCCAAGGCGCAAAATAATCTTGGGATAACTCTGGCGCGGCAGGGTAAGCTTGAGGAGGCCATCTCCCACTTTCAAAAGGCACTGGAGATTGATCCAGAATTTAGCGAGGCAAAGAAAAACCTGAAAAGGACCCTGGGCATTCAGAAAAAGCAATGACAGTAAAAAATAATTTCTTGTTTATTCCTCCTCGCCGTCTTCTCCCCCTTCATCAATCTCTTCTACTGACTTCCAGCCAAAGATAATCGTTGGAACATTTGTGCTGGAAAACTTCTCTTTATCAAGGGAAATCCTTATCAATACCGTATCATTATAGTTTCTATACTCGGGAGATGTAGCAAGAATTTCAAACCTGTCATCTTCACCCGGCGCCTCTTCAATAATCTTTCTGATAATCAGTATTTGAAAACCATACCTCCATTCAAGCTCCTCGTCCAACATCTTTTTTATATCCCCGATATCTTTCCTATAATAGAAATAGTCATCTGAGAGAACCAGAACAGGAACCTTTCCCTTGTCCAATGCCCCCTTCTTCTTTACAGGGACATCCTCAATAACCCCATCAGGCCCCTTGATACCGATATTTCCGACCTGCTGGTGAACAGGGTCTCCAATCCCACCCTCTATCTCAAGCAAAATCTCCCCAGAACCGTTCAAATCAAAAAGATGGACATCCGTCCATCCCCTGCTTTCATAAGGATAGTCAACCTTCCTTATCTTTGTTTTCTCCCCCAAATATCCCAGTCCATAAGCTATCTCTCCTGGCTCTTTAATAACCTTATCAGCCAGGGAAAAACTGTCAATCTGGCTTTTGTTACCCCATCCTATACCGAATACAGTCATCTTGACTACGCCGCTTTCTAATGCCTTCTCCAATGTTTCTGAATAGACACCCTGCGAGGTTTGGTGCTGATACATGACATAATTGTCCAGATTAGCTATCCTTACAATCTTATCAGCAGAAAAAACCCTTAGTGGAACAAGCACTGAAAAAAGGATAAAAAGAGTGATAAATCCCCTTTTTCTCTTCATCTTTAAATATCCGCTCCCCTCTCCTGAATCATTTATTCATAAATATATGTGCGATTTTATAAAAATCAAGGGATAAAAAAAACCCGCAGGGAAAATCCTGCGGGTTTTTTTATTTTAATAGAAACAGCCAGGCTAGAACTTGTAGGTGAAGTTATAGCCTAAGAACCATACATCATCAGGGCTTAAAGCACCAGTATTACCCGAGACATCTGCTGTCTCCTTGAAGTAGTCGCCGGAAAACATGTAGGCGAATACACCCCTTAAATTCAGCTCCTTATAGATCTTGTAGTCAACAATCAGGTCAAGCTCGTTACCGATATCCTTGTTGCCGCGTTTGTAATAAGCTCTGTTGAATTTAGAGGTTGAATAATAGACAGAGGTGTATTTGTCGGAATCTTCGGCTGACATAACATTGGCAAACTGGCCTGTCAGCTTAAGCTTAGAGGTCGGCTTGTAAACACCCTTGACACCTATCATGCTGATACCGTTATAACCGGCACCCAGGAAATCACCGTTAGAATCTGAGAGAGAGCCGCTATCAAAGCCTTTGTATCCGCTGACAATCATCATTCTTCTGAAGTCTTCTTTTCCTGTCTCGATGTTTCTCCAGAGTTTTTCTTTCTCGTCATCAGGATTATTGTCTCCTGATGCATACTGGTAGAAACCCTCGACATATACAGGACCAATATCACCGCCAAGGGTTACATCAAGTGCAAGACCTTCCCAGTCGTTTATCGAGGTGTTTGTACTTGATGTTGTTGCTCCAACGTCATATTCTCTCTCACCGTCCAGAATGATCAGGTCAGCCGTGAACTTGAGAGGCACTGCGGTTGGGATCTTGCCGTTTGCGGTGACTCCATACCACCATAACTCATCCTGTGACCCAGGATTATCGGAGAGGGTATCATGTTGAAAAGCCCTGTCGTTCTCATAGGTAATATGGGCGCCTATCCTGATATCCTTGGTAATGTTGTAGTAAAGAATACCACCCATCACGTCTCTGTCTGCTGCTTGAGTTAGATTTTCTTTATCCTTGTAGTAGTAACCGATGATCTTACCATTTTTGAATTCATACTTTCCCTTGATACCAGCAGCGTCCATTCCAATCACAATACCCTTCGGAAGGTCGTAGCCCGGTACAGCACCCATCTGGAAATTGAAGGCCTTGTTCCACGGGAGCTTGAAGTCGATGTACATCTGCTTTACTTCTACGATTGTCTGGTCATTATCATTTCGAAACCCTGCACCAGAACTTTCAATCTCACCAATCGATGCGTCACCGATTTCAAAATAGAACACGCCCTTCAAATCATCGCTCGCCTTTGCTGTCATCTTGAACCTTCCTCTGGTATCCATGGCCTGCTGGGAGTCATTGGCATCGTCGTCCCTGTCAAGGTTATCAATTGACCAGCCTCTGTATCGGATATCACCCTTAAAGCTGATTTTCGCCTTGGCCATGGAATCAACTGCAGTAAAGGCAAGAATCAAAGTCAGGGCTGCAAATACAACAAGAAACTTCCTCATACTTTAACCTCCTCCTTCAGAATTTTTGAAATAACTACTCAAAACCAGTAAGTAAAAATGCTGCTAAATAAACCCATCACCTCCTTTCTGATTAAGACATAATTATATTTCCCGTGACACTATCGAAAAACCGTAGTCAGTAATTTTTATTAATTATATGATTTATATAGGTGTATTTAATTTGGTGTAGACTAACAAAAAAAATCTAAGCTGTCAAGGGTTTTTTTCGCCTTGAATAAAAAAATTTTCTTAATCTCTCAGCCCATATCGTATACAATAATCATGCTCTCCTTCTCCTTAAGGTCTAATGTCCCCTTTTGAAAGGCGAGAACAGCTACCAGTTCATCCATACCGTCATTATCAATATCTCCAATGGCAAAATCATTGATGGCTCCATTGGCGTTCTTAGCCCTCCATACCTCGATAAGCCCGGCAGTATCCCATATCATATTGACCATCTGGGAATCATTATATCCTGTCAAACCCGCCAAAGCCTTGTATGTGGTCGGTACATTCCTCTGGATGATGACCTCTCCCAGGCCATCTCTATCTGTATCATAGATAAGGATACGACCCTTGATAGAAACCATGTTTTCTAAGCCAATAGGGTCAGTAGGTTTAGATATATCCCAACTCCCGCTCCCCTTATCCGCAAAAGAGATTGAATATCCGCCATAATACTCCCTGCTCATCCATTTCAAATCCCCCTTCCGGGTATAGAGGCGGAGGTGATCATCATTATCAATCATCAGAATATCCTCTTTCCCATCCCTGTTAATATCATCAAGAACAAAGCCGTAAACGGTCCTTGTGACAGTGAATGGAATGCCTAATTCATTACCCCTTTTGAGCTTGTTTCTGTTCCAGGTGTAGTGATACATATATTTTGAGAAAAGGGATGCTGTACCCATGGGTTGGCCTATTAAAAAGGGCTCTTTGCGGTATGGCTTAAAAACCCTCAGAAAGAGAGGAAGGTCTTTGGCAATCTTTTTAAAACGACCCCCCTTGTTTTCTATCACAAAAGATTTAAGAAATTCCCCGCTGATATTTGAAATATAAATCTCATCCACCCCATTCTTGTTGATATCAGCCACATCCAAGGAAATAAAACCATCCGTTCTTTTCTCAGTATAGGAGTAGATTCTCTGCAGCTTTGAACCCTGTGCCTGGTATACCTCAAGCCTGTTTCTAAAAATGATTACCACCTCTTTAAGACCATCACCATTGACATCTCCAATAGCAATATTCCTTATCTCACTTTGAAAGATGCGGCTCTTCCACAGACCCTCCTGCTGGAAAATATATTTTCCTTGCTCTTGAAGGATGAACTGGGGATTGACAGGTGAGGTCTGCTGCCAACTCCTGGTTTGACCCGTGGAAAAACGAGGCTGATAGGTTGCAGGGGGCATTCCCATAGACGCCATTCTTGTGGGAAGCTCTTTCACAATAGCATTTGTAGCAAATATGCTCGAATGATCCTTCAGGGAAAAAATCTCTGAATCGACCACCTGCTTCCCTTTCAAATCTCTTGTGATATTGACGAGGAGAAAATCTGAGCTTGCAATCTGCTTTATCCTGACAAGATCCCTCGATGGAAGAAAATTTTTGATATCAATATTATTTTCTAATAGGGCAACCTGGAATTTATCCTTGTCATAAATCTCAAATCTCTGTGTCTCTTTTAATGCGTTTACCATCTCTTCTGTTATCGTATCTGTGTCCAGATCTTGCTTTGATTTATTGACGAAGGGAAGAACGGCTATCTTTATCCTCGTAGCGGTTATTCTCACCTTGTCACCTACCTCTACTTTTTTACCCTTTAGCTCTGAAACCACCCTTGCATTAGAATACTTTTCTGTAATCCTTGTTATCTCTATTTTTCCGATCTCCTCCTCAAATCTTCCCAAAACCTCTCCTGACAATGGATGTCTGAATTCTTCCCCTTCCCTAAAGACCGTCATGATGTTCCCATCAGCTATGTTATCGCCATACTTCAGATCCAAGAAAAGCTCTCTTCCTTTTACAGAAACGATATAGCCCTCAACCTGAGGAAAGGTAGAAGCAAACTTTTTTGCTAGTTTCCTTAAAGCCTCAGAATAGTCGAGAACCGTGTTAGAACGAGGGTCTTTCTTGACAAGAAGGCTAGATGAGCCTGCATAGACAGGGCTTGGATTGAGTTGTGCTTTCGGTTCAGAAGTGATAGGCACAGAAACCGGCTTTTTCATATCCTCAGGAATAGGATCGTTTCCTGAAATCTTATTTATTTTCTTTTTAGTAGCAGAACATCCCGTGATAAAGACCACCGCAAAAAGAGCGATCAGAAAAAATGAAAATTTATGATATTTTGAGAGTGGTATAAACATAAAAACCTCATTACATAAAACATATTATATTATTTTAAACAAAATATATAGTCAAGTTTTTTTGACATCTCTTTTTATCGGCGAATTAATTATATTGATTTGTTTTTTGTTTATCGATTATGGAGATTAAAATATTTAAAATCAAGCATATATTTGATTATCTTTATTTCCCTTGACATAAAATCATCTCTCTCTATATAATTGAATACCCAATCTTATGCAGATTGGGAATTTTTTTATTTGGACTATATTATCTTTTTTCCATCGTAGCCTAAGGAGCAAAAACATGAGAAATGCGATAAGAGTATTTTTTTGGACAATTATCCTTTTTGGCCTAACCCTAACTCTCTCCTATGCCCAGGAAATTGAAAGCGCATCAAAAGATTCTCAATGGGTTATCATATCCCTCTTTAAACGAGGGGGTATCACCATGTATCCTATCTTTTTTTGTTCTGTGCTCTCTCTGGCTATATGTCTGGAGCGCCTTTTTTATCTGAGAAAAAAGAGGATCATTCATCCCGAATTTTTAGAAAATATCCAGAAGCACTGGTACAGGCATGAAACAAATAAAGCCATTTCAACGTGTCAAAAATATGATGTATCGATTTCAAAGATCCTCAGGGCTGGTCTCCTAAGGTTTGGTCATGGCTTTAGAGAAATTGAGAGGGCCATTGAATCGGCGGGACAGCATGAAACCTCCCTTCTCGTATCAAACTTAAGGATATTGGGCGCTATCGCCAATCTAGCACCGATGCTGGGTCTTCTCGGAACCGTTTTAGGAATGATCAAGGCCTTTAATGTTATCTCTCAAAGTGGAACAGGAAACCCAGGGCTTGTTGCCAGCGGTATATCTGAGGCATTGATAACAACAGCAGCTGGCCTCATGATAGGGATACCTACACTCGCAGCCTACCACTATTTCAGGGGAAGGGTTGATAAGTTCGTATTTGAAATGGAAGATATATCCTTAAAGCTTTTGGAAGAACTGGTCTACCAACCTGAAAAGGAACAAAAGGAACAATAAAAAGCGGGAAGAAAAAATTATGATTTTCAAAAAAGAAGCAGAAGAGGATTACGGATTACAGTTAACTCCTCTCATCGATGTTATCTTTCTCCTTTTAATATTCTTTATGGTTTCAACGGCCTTTATCGATTTCACAAGGAGACTTGATATAAAGCTTCCCGAATCCAAGGCCGCAGATGTTATTGAAAAGGTCAAGAGCTTTGTTATCGAAATGGCTGTTGATAAAAAAATATATCTTAATGGCAAAGAGGTAACCCTAAATGCCCTCGAATCAGAATTAAAAGAATCCTCTAAAAAAGCTACCCATGTCTCTATAATCATTAAGGCAGACAAAAGACTCCCCTATGGGAATGTTATTAAAGTAATGGGGATAGTAAAGGATGCAAAGATAAGAGATATCGGGGTTGCGGTGAAATAAATTAACCTCTTTCCTCTCTTATGAGCTTTCCGTTTTTATAAAAAAACCGGATGTCTATCTTACCGTCATAGTTCGTATCCTCTTCCTGTCTTTCAATCTTTCCATCTTTATAGTAAGACCAGACATCTATCCTGCCATCATAATTCGTGTCCCCCTCCTGCTTTGTCAGTTTTTCTTCTTGATAGTATGAGAGGATATCTGCCTTTCCGTCTTTATTGGTGTCTTCTTCTATCTTTGCTATTTTCCCTTTATTATAAGTATACCAAACATCTATCTTTCCGTCATTATCGGAATCGAAATGCCTTGTTACAAGCTTTTCTTTTTCATAGAGTAAAATATTATCGATATTTCCATCCCTGTTCCTATCCTCTTCCTGTCTAACCAACTCCCCGTCTTGATAATGATAGACAATTCTGGGTCTGCCACTTAAATCTATTCCCTCCTCTACTCTCTTTAATTTACTATCTTCATAGAACGATTTTATATCTTTATGACCGTCTCCCTTTGTATCGGCCTCTCTCCTAAGAAGCTTTCCATCTCTATAATAAGACCAAAGGTCGATCTTGCCATCGTTGTTTGTATCCTCATGAGAGCTAACCAACTTTTCATTTTCATAAAAATAGATCTTATCGATCCTTCCATCACTATTTATGTCTTGTTCTTCTTTAACCAATTTCTCGTTTTCAAAATAGGACCAGAGGTCTATCTTACCCCTCTTCTTTGTATCTTCCTCTCGCTTGACTAATCTTTCGTTTTTATAATGGAGAATAAGGTCTTTCTTTCCGTCAAAATCTATATCTCCCTCCTGCTTTACTATCCTTCCATCCTCATAATAAGTCCAAATATCGACCTTTCTATCCTTATTAGAGTCCTTCCACTTCCTTGACAGATTCCCTTTGTTATCCAGAAAAAACCAGAGCTCTGGGTATCCATCAAAATTGGTATCAACCTCCTGCTTGTCTATCTTCTCATTTAAATAATACGTCCAGATATCAGGCTTGCCATCACCGTCCTTATCCTCCTCCTGTCTCTCAAGTTTTCCATCCACGTAATAGAACCATGCATCAGTTTTCCCGTCTCTATTATTATCTAGCTCTCGTCTGGCAATTCTCCCCTTTTCATCATAAAAAGTCTTCACTTTGGGCTTCTCTTCTTGGCTAAAACCGATAGAAAAATTAAGCAGCATAAAAATGATAAAAAGGAATGACCAAATATTCCTAATCATGTTTACTCCAGAATCTTTAGATAAAAGAAGATTAATTATATTTAAAATGACCATCAATAGCAAGCCTTCGTTTGTTTCCAACTAATAGTGAACTGGGAACAGGAGGGAATGGAGAAGCTTTATGAATCGCATTTACAGCCCCTTTATCGAGAGGAGTATATCCAGAAGAAGACAATAGATATACACTAGAGACACTCCCGTCAATCTCTATACGAAATTCGAGCGATACCCTACCTTTCAAACCCGGTCTTGCATCAACGGGATAATGCCAGACTGACATTATTCTTCTTTTTATTTTTTCCAAATAATCTTTGAATTGAGGATCATCACTATCCAGCGAAACATATACGGCCTCTGCATCTTTTCTAAGCAGGGGATGTTCTACTTTTTTCCTGAGATCAACAGGAGCCCTTGCCATTGCTTCAGGATCTTCAGGAGCCCTAAATATTTCTCTTCCTTCTAATCTGTTTTCTAACTCTTTAGACCTTCCCTTTGTTTCGACCTGACTCTTTATAGGGCTTTTATCGAATGCTAATCTTCTCATGTCTGAAGTAACTCTTTTTGGCGCATTCGTATCTTTATATTCTATAGTTTGAAAACTCACTAATCGTGTAGGAAACGCCTTTGTCGAAGGAGCTATCCGCTCGGTTGGCTCAATGAAAGTCTCTTTTGCTTTAAATTCCTTTGGAGTTGTTTTCAATATCCTCTCATGAGACATTTCCTCTTTCAGTTTAAGATCAAATTTATGGGTTAAAAAAAAAGGCTTTGGGGGCTCATTAAACTTCTTCTCAACTTCATCCCCCTGAGATATAAGTATCTTGGGTTTTAAATCTGGTGTTTTATTTTTTAAATCAGGATAATTATTACTAGTTTTTGGTCTTTTCAGAGTCTCTTGACCCTTAAACAAATCAGGGATTTTGTCTGTTGTTTCTCTTTTCCTCTCTATATCATCCTTCGTTTTAAGAAACTTAAAAGGCTCTTTATATTTCTTTTGGTCCTCTTTGAACCCAGCAACACTGGAAGCTAAGAGTTTTGGCTTGTTAAAGGTCTTTTGTGTTTCCTCTTTTTTTGGTTGTAGAATTTTTTTAGGCTCCTGTTTTTGCTCTGGTTTAGATAAAGTTTTCTTAGCTAATACTGTCTTCTTTGGCTTAACTTTTTTCTCAACCTTTTTTACTGCTTTGGATTTCGGTTCAGCCTCTTTTACTTTTTTTATTTTAGAAACCCCTGGAAGCTCAACAATCTTTATTGAAACGGGCTTCTTTAAAATCTCTTTTGTTTCAAGAGCTTTATTAAAAAAAGGGAGGAAAATTATTAAATGAAGAAGGAATGAAACGACCAGGAATATATCTAATCTTGACTTATAAGAAGAAACTTCTAAGTTTTCCCACAACAGATTACCATAAATAATTTTCTTTTTTGATTCTCTCCCCCTTTCCCTTAGATATTCTTTCGCTCTTTTATAATGGCTATCAATAAAAGCTTTGAAACCATGAATCAATCTGAGAAAGATATTTTTACTATTGAAAAAAAGAGGCGTATAAAATCTTTTTGAGTCCTTTGGTTCCTCTAGATTATTGCCAGATGTTATCGAACTTTTTAGTTTGGTTTTGCTCTCAATTTTATCAAGGAGTTTATCATCCTTTTTAGAAAATTCCCTTTTGCTAGCCTTTTTTCGGATATTACTGTCTAACTTACCTCTCTTTTTTTCAATATTTTTTTTCGTAACGATATGTTTTCGAACAGTGGTCCTTCTTTTTCCCGAACCTTCGGCCCCTTCTCTTATTTTTTCCTTCTTAATCTTTTTTTTCATAACTATAAACTAAAAAGGACAGAAAAATTTCTGCCCTAATCTGTTTCGAGTTTCTTTGTAAATAATTGAAAAGAATGAATATTGAAAATTATTATATATAACAGCACTTTTTTCAAAAAACAGAAGAAAAATTGCTCATTAAGAACAAATTTATGAAAATTTTTATCTTCTCTCTCCTGCTATTTCAAGGTCTAACTCAAGCTTCTGTTTTTTCAGTTTTTCCAACTTTTCTTTAATCTCTGTCTCAAGGTCTTTATTTCCTGTACGTTTCGCTAATTCCAGCTGCTCATTCAACTTTTTTATTTCCTTTGCCAACTCATTTGATAACTCCTGCTGTAGCGTCCTCCTGCCCTCAATCTCTTTTTGTAAGTCCTGGTCTTTCAATCTGGCTAATTCCATCTCCAGCTGTTTCGTTTGTTGACGCTGTCTTTCCAGTTCTAACCTTAATTCTTCCTGTTTTTTTCTCTCTTGCTCTAGCTGCTGCTGCGTGGTTTCTGGATATGCTCCAGTCCCTGTTTTTGACTGTTGTTTCGCTCCCTCTCTTTCTATAGCTTGACCAGCTAAACGCCCTGTCAATGCCCCAATTCCTGCACCTATGGCAGTACCAGTTCCTGCATGACCGCTAGCACCTCCTATGATAGCCCCTGTCCCTGCACCTATAAGGGTACCTGCAATCGTTGCTTGTTCTGTAGTGGTGAGTCCTCCCCCTCCGCACGAGTAAAGAGTCAGTAAAAAAATCACAGAAATAACAAGAGCTAAATAACATCTCATCTCTATCTCAAACCTCCTTTCTTCATTAAATATTGAAAGGGTTTGGATCTAAAATTAAAGGTATGATAATTTTATAGGATTGTCAAGCAGGAAATCTCTTTGATTTTATTGATTTAATCCGCAACAATCTTGATTTATAATAAAAGGAAATAATTTATTGACAAATTAATCTTTTTGATATATTAATTTACAGATATGTGGAGAAAAGATATATTTTTAAGATGTTAAATACAATAAAAAAGCAGCGGAGAGGTATAAAGATACCTCTTATTTTTTTTGCTCTTATTGTCTTTCTGCTTGTCTGTTCAATGCTTCTTGCATCCCTCATTAAGTTAGACAATTACAAAACCCTTCTATCTAAACAGATTGGACAAGCTATTAAGAGAGATATTTCAATTGAAAAAATCCGTCTAAGCATTTTGAATGGTTTGGCTTTTGAAGCAAAAGGGGTCTCTATCAAAAATAAAAAAGAAGCGTCTTCTCCACTCTACATTGAGAAGTTAACGCTAAATGCTGAACTATTACCTTTGTTAAAGAAAAAGGTTGTATTAAAAAAAATAGTTCTTCATGAGCCCCAAGTAACAATAAAAAGGAATGAAAAAGGTCTTATTAATATTCTTAGCCTGCCTGAAAAACGATTTCTTATAATAGAAAATAGTTCGGCATCGTATAAAGTAAAGAATATTTTAATCAAAAATGGATACGTGAAATTTATTGATGAAAAGATCTCTGATCCCCCAACAACTACAGAATTTCAGAACGTTTCTATAAATCTCATAAATACATCAAAAGCCAGCCCTATAGCTTTCAAACTATCAGCAAACATAAGCAGTAATAGTTCTCAAAAGACAAAAATCTCCGCTAGAGGATCCCTTAATAAAATACCTATAGATCTTGACCTTTCTGATTTTCAATTTGATGCAGATATTAAAACGGATTCAATTCAATATGAAGACCATGGCATCTACCTCAAACAAATCTCTTTTTTAAAAGATCTTAAAGGAGAAATAAAGGCTGACATTAATCTGAAAAAAGATACCGATGGAATACTCAAACTATCAGGAAATATTACCACAGGCTCTTTATCCTTAAAAATTCCTCATTTGCATGATGGCATACCCTGCGATGCTTATAAAAATATAATTAGCTGTGACATTGAATTTAATAAAAACTCTATAACGGTTAACAAGATTGGACTAAAAGTCAAAGATTCTCATAAGCATGAAATAATAAAGGTAGACAATACTTTTGATAAAGATGGCAAACTTGTAACACAGGTTAACGCAAAAGACCTCTCTTTGAAAGCAATAAAAAAGTATGTCCCAAAGAAATATATTTCTGATGATTTTAATAAGGTATTTGATAAAACAAAATTTTCTGGAACGATAAAAATTACTTCCGTTTCTTATTCAAAAACCATATCAAGGCCTGCTTCTTGGACATTAGAGCTCAAAGATGTAAATATTGATACAGGAGAAAATCTGCCGCCTATCAAAGGACTGACGGGACTCATAAATCTGAAAGATAACGAAATCAAATTGAACCGGTTGAATGGAAGGATTCGAAACTCCAACTTTTTCAATAGCCAAGGAAAAATTTTTCAAATAAACTCAGATCCTCAAATAGAATTTTTTCTTAATGGAAATATGGACGCAGCAGATATTGAATATATAAAATCCTTAAGTATATTTCCTCGCAAACTTTCTTCTCGCTTAAAAGGGTTAGAAAAAATGTCGGGAAATGCCTCGCTAACATTAAATGCCAGAGGAAATATTAAAGATAGAGAATCCTTTGAAATGCAGGGAAGTTTGGATTTGAAAAAAATAAATCTTTCTCATAAAAAAATCAAACCTGAGATGAGAAATGTCAACGGAAAGATCGATTTTACAGATGAGTTGATCAAATTTGACTCGCTGAACATGCTATTAGATGGTTATGAATTGAACCTAAAGGATGGATTGATAGAATATGGCGCTGACGACCCTTATATTGGATTAACCATTGAGTCAAAGAAAACCCCTTTAGAGAATCTCCTAAACATTCTCCCATTTAAAAAAGATTACAAAACAAATATAAAGGGATTTGTAAAGAGCAAGATTATTATCTCTGGGAATTTGAGCAATCGAAATAACCTTAATATAAAAGGAGATATTAGTCTGGATCACACAATGATTCTATCAAACAGAATTTCCAATCCCATCTATCTACACAGAGGTAACATCATTTTCAATACAAAAAAGGCGTATATTAAGATTGAAAAGGCCAAGATTGGGAACTCTGTTATTAATTTAAAGGGAGAGGTTAAAGACTTTCTTGAACCAAAGATCAACATCGACCTTATTTCTCCATATATTGAATTGGATGAAATACCTAGCCTGTTTTCAAAACAAAATAGCGATTATGGACATCTCCTCAATTATGCAATGATAAAGGCAAGGATTCAGATAGAAAAGGCAAAATATAAGGATATGAATTTTAAAGAGATAGATACAAATATTATTTTTAATAAAGGTCAAGTGAAAATAGTTGACCTGAGGATAAAATCCAATAGTGGAAGTATTATGCTTAGCTCCTTGATAGATCTATCCTCGCTAAAAAACCCAACTATTCGTATCGAACCAAAGATTCTTAATGTCGATTCAGAGAGCCTGCTTAATGAACTAAACATAAACCAGAATATTCTGACTGGGTCTATGGATATTTCGGGCAACCTCTCTTTTCAAAGTCTCAATCCTGATGCACTTAAAAAAAATATGGACGGGCATGTCTTTATCCAATTTAAAAATGGGTTTATAAAAAAATCGGAGAGTATGGCTCTCCTCTCCTCTAAACTTCACTTCGATAATGAATTCAAGAAAATTTCCGAGAATAACGGTATTAAAAAACTCCCTTATCATACTATCAGTGGTGATTTTATCATTCATGATGGAATCATTACTACCAACAACCTATCCATCGTGGGCAAAAAGGTGAATATTGCAGCTACTGGTAGAATTGATCTGACTCACGAGTCTATGGATCTCAAGGTAAGCGTATTCACCTCCAATACAATGGAAAGAATTGTCAACAAATTACCCTTTGTGGGAAATGCTGCTGTTGGAAATGATAAAAATCTGATAGCAAATTTTTATGAAGTCAAAGGGAAAATAAGCGATCCGGAAGTCACAAAGATCCCTTCTCATTCCATAGAGCTAAATATTTTAAAGGCCTTTCGAAAAATAATTGTCCTTACCGGCGAGGCCCTCCATATACCTCAGAAGGTTCTAGCAATCGGGAGATAAAAGAGGCTATCTCTGAAAATTCCATTCTTGAGTTGTGTACTTTTGTTTCCTTAGCCTTTCTGACAATCTCTTCTCGTAGAGAGTTAATTTATCCTGAAACAATGGTCCGAAAGACTTATTAAGCGCCTCTATGAGGGCCTTGGAAACTTCTCTAAATGAGATCTTTCTGTTTAAAACCTCCTGAAGACTGATCATTCTATTATCATCCTCTGTTTTAAAAATAGAAGTCCATTTCTCTCTGTTTAAATCTAAAAGGATTGAACCCTGTTGGAGCAGAAAGTTTCTGCTCCTCTTTTGCGCACTTCCAATAATCTTTTTCCCCTGAGTAACAATCTCATAGAGAGAAGAGGAGGAAAAGCATGATGGTGAATCTATACCCTTTGTCTGTCCCCTTTTTCTTTTTGATAATAACTCCGCTGGAACACCGATGCTTTTTAATCCGGAAACCAAGGCATGACTTATCATCCTATAAGGTTCAAGGACACCATTACGAGAAAAGGCGTCTAAGCTTGATATAATGCTATAGGTGACTTCCTCTTCATGAAAGACAGCCCTTCCTCCTGTTGGCCTCCTTACCATATCCAAGGATAGCTCATTCATTCTTTTAGATTCAAACAGATATGATGTCTTTTGGAAATACCCTATTGATATGGCTGGGGGATTCCAGCCATAAAATCGTATCGTTTTTGGCGAAAATCCTTTTTCACATGCAATGAATATCGCTTCATCGATGGCCATATTCATATAACCATCATAAAAAACATCTTTGATTAATCTCCATCCTTCCCTCTTATTATTCATGATTGATCTCTAGCTTTTTGGTTTGTCATGAAAAGTATGGATGGATTTTTCTTTAGTCTTTCCATCTTAGTTGAGGTTCTCTTGCGGCGGAGGTTTCATCTAAACGTAATACTTTGGTTTTATGGGGAGCATCCTTCAATTTATCTGGTTCATCTTTTGCCTCCCTTGCAATCTCTTGCATCGCCCAGATAAACTCTTCCAAGCTTTCTTTACTTTCTGTCTCGGTTGGTTCTATCATGATTGCACCCTTCACAATCAATGGGAAATATATGGTTGGAGGATGAAAACCATAATCCATAAGTCTTTTAGCAATATCTAAAGTTGTTACACCATTTTTATTCTGAATTTTATCAGAAAAGACACATTCGTGCTTACAAACTCTATTATAGGAAAGGTCATAGTAATCTTTTAATTTATTCATAATATAATTGGCATTGATTACTGCGACTTCACTAGCTTTCTTAAGTCCTTCTCCACCCATAGATCTTATATAGGCATAAGCCCTAACCATGATAGCAAAATTTCCATAAAAGCTATGAACTTTTCCGATTGAATAAGGCCTATCATATTCTAAGTAAAATCTTTCACCATCTTTCTCAACAGTGGGACTCGGCATAAAAGGAACAAGATGTTCCTTTATCCCAACTGGACCTGCTCCTGGACCCCCTCCTCCATGAGGAGTGGAAAATGTTTTATGGAGGTTAATATGAACAACATCTATACCCATATCTCCGTATCTCACCTTCCCCATCAGTGCATTAAGATTAGCTCCGTCACAATATACCAGTCCTCCTTTTTGATGGATCATATCAGAAATTTCTAAGATATCTTCTTCAAAAAGACCAAGGGTATTCGGATTTGTCAGCATAATAGCTGCCGCATCCTCATCAACAATTCTCGAAAGTTCATCTAAATCGATACACCCTCGACTGTTTGATCTTACCACCATACTTTTATATCCACATAGTGTAGCACTGGCTGGATTGGTCCCATGAGCAGAATCTGGAATAATAACCTTTTTTCTCGGATTACCCCTGGACTTTAAATATTCCCTTATCATCATCAAACCTACCAGCTCTCCCTGGGCACCAGCAGAAGGTTGTAATGTAACTCTGTACATCCCGCAGATATCTTTTAAGTATTGTTCGAGTTCATACATGAGTTGTAAAGAACCCTGACAAAGCTCTTCAGGAGTATACGGATGGAGTTCAGAAAAACCCGAAAACCTTGATATATCCTCATTCACTTTGGGATTATACTTCATCGTGCAAGACCCCAGAGGATAAAAACCTAAATCTATACCGTAATTCCATTGGGACATCCTCACAAAATGCCTTACAATATCTACCTCGCTAACCTCAGGAAAACCTTCAATCTCATCTCTATATAAACCCTCAGGAATTAAAGCTTTAATATTTTCTTCTGGTACATCACATAATGGAAGTGAAAATGCCTCTCTTTTTTTGGAGCTCTTTTCAAAAATTAAAGGTTCGTTAAAAACCAAACCCTTTGCTCCTATCATTCTTTGCTCTTTCATCAATTCTCCTAAATTTGGACTATAGAGCACCCAAAACTCTACAGAAAATATCAATATCCTCTTTTGTATTCTTTTCAGTAACACAGAAGAGAAGTGAATCTTTCATCTCCGGATAAAACCTTGATAAGGCTAATCCCCCTATGATATTCTTTTGTAATAACCATTCATTGACTTTCTCTAAAGGCAGTTTCGATCTGACTACAAATTCATTAAACGTGGGAATGCTCATATCAACGGAAAAGTTTCTCATCTTTGAAATCTCTTTTTTTACATGGTTCGCTTTATAAAGATTCAATTCTGCAAGTCTTTTCATGCCCCTCCTTCCTAAGGTAGAAAGATAGATAGACGCAGCTAAAGCACAGAGAGATTGATTCGTACAGATATTTGAGGTGGCTTTTTCTCTTCTTATATGCTGTTCTCTGGTAGCCATTGTAAGAACATAACCTCTCTGCAAACTTTTATCTGTAGTTGCTCCTACAATCCTTCCTGGAATATTCCTTACATACTTCTCTTTTGTAGCAAAAATGCCAAGGCTTGGGCCACCAAAATTTATGGGGTTCCCAAAAACCTGCCCTTCCCCAACTACTATGTCACAATCAAAAGCTCCAGGAGGTTTTAAAATTCCCAATGCAATGGGCTCAACAACAACAACGATCAGGAGAGCTTCTTTTTCCCTTGCAGCCTCAGAAATCTTTTTTATATCCTCAATGGAGCCAAAAAAGTTTGGATATTGGATGATCACTGAAGAGCTGTTAGAAGAAACAAGCATTTTTACTTCATTCGAATCTGTAAGCAGATTCTTTGTAAATGGTATTTCTTTAATCTCTAAATCAAGGGAGCGGGTATAGGTATTTAAAACCTTTCTATATTCAGGTTGGACAGCTTGAGAAATAAGTATCTCTTTTCTATTATTAATACGATTTGCCATTAAAACAGCTTCTGCGAGAGCAGAAGCACCATCATACATAGATGCATTTGTAATCTCCATGTCTGTAAGCTGACAGATAAGGGTCTGATATTCATAGATTCCTTGGAGTGTTCCTTGACTTATTTCTGGTTGATAAGGGGTATAAGCTGTATAGAACTCGGATCGCGATACGAGGTGTTCGACCACACTTGGGATATAGTGATCATAACTCCCAGCGCCTAAAAAAGATATATATTCAGTACCAGCGTTTTTCTCGCTTAATAAATTTAAATGGCTCTTGAGCTCTGGCTCTGATAAAGCTGAAGGTAACTTAAGATTCTCTTTAAGCCTAATCTTTTCTGGTATATCTGTAAAAAGTTCTGTAACATCCCTAACCCCTATTGCTCTTAGCATCTCTTTGCAGTCATCATCTGTGTTAGGAATATATCTCATCTAGATTCCTTTATTTCTTTTCTTCTTTGATAAAGGCTTCATATTCTTCAACTGAAAGAAGCGCATCAATTTCATCCTCATCACTTATTTTTACAACAATGAGCCATCCGTCTCCATAGGGATCAGAATTTATTAATTCAGGTTCTTCTTTCAGTGCTTCATTGATTTCTAATACCTCTCCGGTTACAGGAGAATATAAGTCAGAGACTGCCTTGACAGATTCAACTACTCCAAAAGTCCCCATCTGCTCAACCTCACTTCCTACCTCTGGGAGCTCCACGAAAACAACATCTCCTAATTCTTCCTGGGCATGGTCGGTAATGCCGATAATAGCTTTACCATCCTCAATCCTCGTCCACTCGTGTTCTTTTGAATACTTTAAATCTTTTGGAAATTCCATTTTTCTCTCTCCTCCTTTTCTGTTTATCTTCTTTATAAAAATTTACCAAAAGCTAAAATTTTATTAATCCCAAATAATTTTCTTTTCACAAATGATAATCGAGGCCAAATCACTCAATGAATCAACAATACATTAAAAAGGCGGTTAATAAATCCTTTCAACCCGAGAGGTATAAAAAGGAGTCTTAACAATTTTTGCCCTTACCCTTCTATCCCTTATTTCTATATCTAAAGCAGTACCAATATCTGAATAAACAATACTAACATATCCTATTCCAATAGGCTTTTTTAAGGAAGGAGACATGGTTCCACTCGTCACATTTCCAACCTTTATATTTTTATGATATAATGAATTTGATGAGCGCGGAATCCCTCTCTCTATAGCTTCAAAACCTATTAATTTTCTATCTGCTCCTTTTTCCTTTTGTTTTAAAAGCACCTCCTTTCCAATAAAATCTTCCTTGTTGAGTTTTACAACCCAATCAAGACTTGCATCAAAAGGTGTGGTTTGGGAATCAATATCATTTCCATATAAAGGATACTTCATTTCTATTCGGAGGGTATCTCTAGCCCCTAAGCCTGCTGGCTTTATTCCAAACTCTTCACCCGCATTAAATATCGCATCCCATATCTTTTGTGCCTTTTTATGATTAAAATATATCTCAAAACCATCCTCCCCAGTATAGCCAGTCCTTGATATAATTGATTCAACCCCGTCTATCCTACCTCTTTTAAACCAGAAATATCTGATTGAAGAAAGTTTAATATCCGAAAGCCGCTGTAAAACCTCCTCAGACTTTTTCCCCTGTATGGCCAGTTGACAAAGTTCTTCAGCTACATTAATCACTTCGGCATTTTCTTTATTATTGCTTTTTATCCAATCTAAATCTTTATCTGCATTAATTGCATTCACGCACAACATTAATCTTTCATCTTCTATTTTATACACCGTAATATCATCAACGATACCCCCATGAGGATAACACATCAGTGAATATTGAATCTGATCATTCTTGAGTCTTGAAACGTCATTTGATGTTAGCCTCTGTATTAATTGGAGAGCTTCTTTGCCCCTAATTTCAATTCTACCCATATGGCTTACATCAAAAACACCCACATGACTTCTGACACAGTTATGCTCATCAATAATGCCTGAATATTGCACCGGCATCTCCCATCCAGCAAAATCTATAAGCCTAGCTCCTAATTTTTTATGAATACTATGAAAAGGAGTCTTTTTTATTGAAAAACCTCCTTCTGTCACTCAACGAGACTATATTTCTTCACAACAAATCTGCCACTATAATTAGAAGGAAAGATTTTTTTTATTAAAACAGGCAGAAAATAGTTACAAGATACATATTCTTTTTTTATTGTCAAATAAAAATTCTCATTAACCAAATAATTTTTTAAAAGTTTTTGCTCAATAAATTTTTAGTTGGTCTTTAGATGAAAAGAAAAAAGAGGAAAAGCTTTTTTACAAATAAAAGTTTTTTGTTATAAGATTTAAAAGAGAACTTGATATTGTGCCAAAATTCAAAGTAAGATTATTAAAATTAAGAAAAAGCTATAGGTTCTAAATTTTTGGCTTTCACTCCTCTCATTTCCATTATGTTCTTTAAAGTCCTGTCCACAGTAAAAAATATCATCTGCCAACCATCTTCTGTAATATCAAATAAAATATCTAAAATTCGAGATATCCTTTCAGAATCAAAAGTTAAAAATGGATCATCCAGAAGCAAAAATCCTTTTTGTTTCTTTAGACTCCTTTCCGCTAATGCTATTCTTATAGCCATATAGAACTGGTTTAATGTTCCGCTGCTTAGCCACTCAATAGGTTTTTCTTCACCAGAGGGGAGTTCGACCATAATATCAGCAAGATCCCATCTCTTAACGAGAATTCTATCGTATCTAAAATTTGTTATTTGAGAAAATAGTTCAGAAGACCTCTCTTCTAAAATATTTTTCACCTGAAGAGTAGCCTCTTTTTCAATATCCCGCATAATAAAATAAGCTGCCTCTGCTGCCTCACGCTCCAGTAAAAAATTATCTAGTTCCTTTTTCTTCTCGTCGAGCTTAAGAAGGATATCTATCTTCTCTATACCCATTAAACCTCCCTTTAATTCTCCAATAGAGACCCGGAGTTCATGCACCTCGTTTTTTCTTTTTTCCACTTCATTCCTGAGTTCTAAAATCTCATTATTTAATCTATTATATTTCTCTTCATCCCAAGGGATATTTTCTATCTTATCTTTATCTCTCAATCTTTCTTCTAAAGCTTCAATCCGATCTACAACGATATTCATATCTGGGCTGCCTATAAGTCCTTCCATCTCTTTTGTCAATCCCCTAAAATTCTCTTTTATAGATAGATATTCATCCCATTTTTCCTTAAACTGTTCAAGAGAAACGAACCCTGTTATCTCTTTAATTTTCATTATTTTTTTATCAATAAAATCGATATTTTCACAAATCTCATCAATCTCTTTTTCAATATTTTTTCTTTCATTTTGTAATATCTCAGCCTGTCTCTTCTTTTCCCTTGATTCACCTTCATCTCTATTTATCTCTCTTCTTCTTCCTTCTATTCTATCTTTAAGGTCATCGATATCTGTATTCTCCCAGTCCTCTCCAAGACTCACTAGAAAGCTATTTATCTTTATCGATAGCTTATCCAATTCCTTTTTCAGTTCCCTTGCTTTTTTATAACTTTTTTTCAAATAAAAAATCAGAATAACAGGAATTAATATAATGAGAATCATTCCTAACAATACTTCCTTTTTCCAAATAAACCCTATAGCAAAAAGAAGCAAGGCTGATAAAAAACATGAGGATTGTATAATGCGAATAGCTTTTTTTACCTTCTTAGAATCTTTAAACGCTGATATTTTTTTCTTCATATCATCATACTGTTTAACATCCTTTTCTAAATTTACAATTATTTCAGTAATACTCTGCCAACCCATAATACGAGACATTAAATTCTTTATATCCTCTTCCAATTCCTTTTTTTTCACATCAACTTCTCTACTTCTTTTTTTATAAATATTGCTTTCATTTACAAGCTTTTCCTTATTCTTTGAAAATTCCGACCACTCCTTTAATTCTTCTTCTTTAAAATGGCTATATGAATTAAGCTCCTTTTTCTTTTCTTTAATCTTTTTATAAATCTCCTTTATCTTGATAAGTTCATCCCTTTCTCTAGCCTTTTCTAATGCCTTTTTATTTTCTTCAGCCTCTTTAAGTCTTGTCTCTAAATTATTTAATTCTCCAAACCTGATATCCATCTCCTTTTCTTTATTGATTAATGTTTCAACCTTCGTTCTTTTATCCTCATACGTACTTATCTCATCCCTTAGCGCATCCTCATCTTTCCATACCTTTGTCCTGGACTCCTTCTCTCCATGTGGGTTTATGCCAGCGTTCTTTCGCAGTTCCTCAATCACACCCTTTAAATCACCATGCATGCCAAGAATCCTATTTATCAGCATAGCTGTCCATGCCTTCTTCCTAAAATCATTTTTATCAAATATAACCTCGCCTGCTCTTATACAGAATACGTTTTTAAAATATAACGGGCTTAAAGAGGAAATCTTATAAAAATTACTTTTTTGAGGTAGTGATATCTCCTGTCCATTATGAATCAGAATTAATTCTCCTTTAAAACCTTCCTGATACCTCTTTTCCCATACAGGAAATATCCTCTTATTGTATCCATAGAGTGCACAAAAGATTGCATCAATCAGAGTTGTTTTTCCTGATTCATTATTTCCATAAAAAAGGCTTACATGATCATCGAAGTCAAATACCACATCATTGAACATGCCAAATTTTTCAATGGTTAACCTTTTTAATCTCAACCAAGCCCTCCTTTTTCTCTTAATTCTTTCAGTCCGCAACTGAGTGCTCTCTTGTAAATATTTCTCTCTTTATCTGTTTCGGCTTGTTCAATCCTTTCTTCTACCTTTTTTATAAAACTGAGACACACCGGAAAGTCTTTGAACTGCGCTATACTTAAAATCTCATTTTTTATACTAAACTCTGGGAAGCGACAGGCATATTTATCAGTAATATAATCAAGATATCTCTTGAGAGCCCTTTCATCTTCAACAACGCCTTCAATCCTGATGAGAGGCCATATCTTCCTGTTAGCTCCCTCTTTTATTCTTTTTCCCATTTCCTGATCAATCTGTGAAAACACATTCTTTACTTCTCCTATCCTTATCATAAACGGTCCAATGCTCTCAATCCTCAGAGCAGTCTCAATGGTAATGTCTTGAATCTCTATTTTTCCTTTATTTTTAATGTCTGCAAGAACGACTTTTCTTTCGCTTGCCTCATTTATCTTCATCGGTTCAGGGGTCCCGGGATAGACAGCTATTGTCTCACCAATGACCCTCTTTGAAAAATGATTATGGATATGTCCTAAGGCTAAATAATCAAATCCCCATGACTCGACATCCCCTGTTTCAACAGGAAAATATTCATCTTTTTCAATATCCATTTCTTGAACAAAAGATCGTATTTCCCCCTCATCCACCAACGTCCCATGAAGAACTCCAATATTAATCTTTTTTATGTCTTTTTGGACCTCTGATATTGGTAACAAATCTCTTGCCTTCTTTCCCTTCTGGAAAGGAATGCAATAAAACACAATATCTTGTCCAAGGCTATCAAAAATTTGATAAGGTCCCTGGCTTCCTATGAATACATTTTCACCGTAAAACATTTCAGGGGCAAAGGATTCTACCTCACCTTTAATATCATGATTTCCTGGTACAATTATTATTTTTATAGGGCTTATCCTTTCAAAGGCTTTTTTCATCTTTTCTCTTGCCTCTTGGCTGGCTTGTATAGGAGAATCAAAAATGTCACCTGAAATTATTAAATAATCAACCTTCTCAACCCTAGCCTTTTCACAAATCCAAAAGAAGGTATTCCATCTCCTTTCAGAATCTTCTTGTAGATGTAAATCTGCAGTGTGAAGTATCTTCACCTTACCTCTTACCTCTATATAATATTTTTTTACTACTCACTATTTTCAGAAAACTATTTTAATTCTCTATTAAAACAGGTTCATCTGTTCCTTTTGCTCATCTTCATCAAAACCCTGTTCTTTACTCTCCTCAAATATCTTAATTTTGCCAAAAACCCCGTCATATCCTGGAACAATATTAAGCTTTCCCTCTCTGACTCTCATTACTCCCTCTGAAACCTTTGGATGAGCATATCTAGAAAGCTCTTCTTTTTCTATATCAAGAAGAATCTTAAATTCTGATCCACCCCATTCTATGAGACGATCATACTCATTATCTACGGCCTTTGTTCCAACAGAAACACCAAAGGCATCAGCTATAATCTCCCCTAGTGGCACAACATACCTAGCAGGAATACTATTTTCAGGCTTAAATCCTTCTTCCCTATCAGCAAGGTCATCTACCCTATGCATCACACCAATGGTAAGAGCCTTCTTACAAACAGGGCAGATATTATTAACCTCTTGACTTTCCTTGGGAGAAAAAAGTATCTGGCAATTTCTGTGCCCATCATAATGATATTTGCCTTCCTCTGGATAAAACTCAATTGTAAAAAGAAATCTCTGTCTATCTTTGTTTTTGATAACTTCCATAATCGTTCTATAATCCCTCTCGCAGTCAAAAACATTGGCCTCTCTCCCTATTTTTGGGGGAGAATGGGCATCTGAATTAGATATCAGGCATATCCTATCTAGCTGGGAGAGCCTCCGGTTCATAGAGGGATCAGATGACAGGCCTGTTTCAATAGCATAAATATTATTTACTTCTTCTTCAAAACATTCTTCGAGGGAATCAAACCCTGAATTAGCCCCAAACAAAGAAAACCAAGGAGTCCATGCATGGGCTGGAACTAAAAGACATTCTTCTGAAATATCTAAAACCAGTTTAACGAGGTTTTTTGCTGAAAATCCGAAAATAGGTCTGCCATCCGCAGAAAGTTTACCTTTCCCTGCTAATTTTGTATTTATTTTTTCAACCACTTTTATACTTGGAGCAAAGATAACAGTATGGATTTTTCTCAGTCGCCCTCCCTGATGATATATATTGCTTACCTCTCCTGTAAGGATAAAATCTGTCTTTTTATCTCCTCTTTTTAACTGAAAGAGACCATTACCTTTAGGTTCTAGTTTTGTCTTTAGCTCGGATAGATAGAACGGATGGGTAAAATCCCCTGTTCCCATGAGATCAATTCCTTTTTTCCTAGCCCATCTTCCCAGAGTTTCTACCTCCATCTCTTTGCTGGTTGCTCTGCTATACTTTGAATGAATATGAAAATCAGCAATAAATTTCATATATCTCACCTCGAATAGTAAAAAAATCGAACAAGATTATTCTCACGTTTTTCTCAATTAAATCATTAACTAATTAAGATTTAACAAAATTGATTCATAGATAAACTGCCTACCACCTGCGTTCAATAACTCCTCCCGTCTTATGAGAAGCCTTTTTTTATAAAGATTTATCAATCGCGTACTACTTGTATTGAGTTCTATTCCTAATCTGTCTGCTACTTCTCTGGAAGTCATTTTACCATTTCGCATAACGAAAAATAACGTCTCTTTAAGATAATTATTTAAAGGACCTATGATTTCCAATGGACCTTTTTCCGTTAAATTTAAGACCGATAGCCTCTTTCTCTCCAAAGCGACCTCAATATTCTCTTGCTGATAAGGATTCAATCCTTTGATCAAAATATACTTCTCACCGTATTCTCCAGAGATTAATCTCGACACTAATTTAGCAACAATTTCATCACCACAGGAATAATCAATGATACCGATATTAGAAAAGTCAAGAAGGATAATGACTGATTCCTTAAGTAACTTCAATTCTCTTTCTATTCTCTCCCTGATTCTATTTCCTGTCTCTCTTGTAACAAGGTCATTAGAACCGTTATTCAGCTCCTGATCGATTATACTCTTCATATCATAATCAACAATTTTCATAGAAACCTCATAAAAAAGGAGAATTCTGAGTATTTAAACTCGACCCTTCTCTCCTATCAAAGAACCCCAGTTGTTGTTCCCGCTTATATTTATCAAATTCCTCAAAAAAGGTTTTCCTAGAAAGGGTGCATACCTCTGTTTCAATATCAGGATTTTTACAAGCACATATATGACCTTCAATCCTATATCTTCTTGCAATCATGAGGGCTTTCGTATAACCTTCAATCCTTTTTTTTCTTGAAAGGAGTTTTGTCTTATGGGATAAAGCAATCTTAGACCATTTTTGCTTCTTGAAATAACCTGCTATTCTATTGACCATCTCTAAGGGTAATTCCCTCTTCATCTGATAAAAAATGCCAGGCCTCATCATAAGATAGCTTAGAGAGACTTCCCTTATACCAACCTTAAAAAGAGCATTGAATAAAGAGCTCAAAACCTCTTCTGAATCTGTCATATTTGGAAATATCGGATCTAACCTCACCTCCACTTGCAATCCTTTATCTTTTAATCGTTTTATATTTCCTATTCTCTGATCTGGAGGAGCAGCGCCCGGCTCAAAAATTTCTTGGTAGCTCTTCTCCAATGAAACGAGTCCAATCTGGACGTAGACCTTATCTTTCCTCTTGCTAAATAAATGAATAAACTCATCAGGTATATAACCCTTTGTCAAGAAGGAGATCCCTATATCTCTCTCTAATAAGAATTTCATCAAATCAAAGGTCGTCTGTAGAATCTCTCCCTCAGGCTGAAAACAATCAGAAGAAGTATTAAAACAGATATATAAAGGTTTGGGGTTCTTTCTTCTTGGACTATCCAGTTCGGATTTGATTAACTCTCGAAGGTTATGATAAAGATGAATTGTCCCTTTTGGTGGTGCACCTCTATACACATTGGCATAGCAATACACACAATAAAAACTACACCCTCGTGTTATATTGATTACCGGGATGTCATTGAAACATCCAAAACCTGCTGGCTTTAAGACCTTACTTTTCCTTTCTTCTTTTAATATCTTTATCAATCAATCACCAACCGAACAATTAATATTTCAACGTTTTCAATTGAAAACGTATTTATATTACAGTTTTCCCTCCTTTTAGTCAATAAAAAATGTTTTTATTACTAAATATAAATTTAAATTTATAATAGTTTAAAAAAACAGTTGTTTTAAAACATAACATTAATTATTTTTTCTTAAAAATGCGAAAAATTCCATTTCTTTACAATTTATCGCCTTTTTGTTTATTATTTTTATGAGCTCAGTGCAATCATTTATTCTAGGACTAAAGCCTATTTTTTCTAATCTTAACCTAGTTTCGAGCAAAAAAAAGGGATAAATATCGCACCAAAGGATCGAAACAAGTTTTACATTTTGTATCTCCTCCCATCTCATCTCTATCCTTTGACCATTTCTTTTTACTCCTATGATCCCCTCATCGGTGGTAATTAATTTCCATGGAAGTCCTAAAAACCTTAACTGATCTCTTATGCCTGTAACAAAGATTATTAAAGAAACAAGAGACAAAAATATTACTGCTCCCTTTTTTTGAGATAAGGTTAGCAAAAACATTGCAATAGCAATCCAAGCAATTATATAAAGGCTTTCCCTCCATTGGTCCAGAAAGCTATAAGTATAAATCTTTTTTGAATCGGTTTGTTCCTTGTCTGATTTGAAAGCATGCATAAAATAGTCTTTCTTCATTTAGGCTTGAGGGAGGACTATGCCTACCTGGGTTCCAGGGAAATAAGAAAGACCATAATTCCTCGTTTTCCCTCTATCCCAAGGAGGTATGATAGCCAACTTTCCTGTACCAGAACGAATCGAGATCTTTCCTTTCCACTTGATAACAAACCTTCTCACATTATTGAGACCCTGACCTCTCCCTAAATCTTTATATCTCGATGCGCCGTGAAGAAGTGCCTTTTCAATTGCGAAAGTATCATCCCATTTATCCCTATATAGAGGGAAAAATCTCTCCTCTAAAGATTTCTTAATTCCTATGCCTAGGTCCATAATAGCAATCTTTACGATATTCTTTCCAAGTCTCTTCAAATAAAAATATTTTTGGATTCCAACATATCCAGTATTTTCGCTATGTTCTAAAATGTTCTGACAGAGTTCTGATAGGGATACGATGAATTCATTAATAGTGGATGAATCATAACTGAGGTGGGTAGATAGTATTGAAAAGGCTCTGCTTTTTACCTTGGTTACAATCGAATGAATATCTTCAGTTCTTTCAATTCTTGTTATCTCCAAAAGCACATCACTGTCTTCTATCCTTGAATATTTCTTCTCATAAATATAGGATAAATTATCAAAAGAATAGCTTCTTTGGGCATATTGAAAGAAGTTCATTCTCTCAAGATATCTATAAACATCTTCCAATTGTGGTAAGCTTAAATGAGGTTTTTTGTTTAGGTCATTTAGATAATCTCCAATCTTTAAAAGACCTACCATACCATAAGGATCTATAAAATTGACATCTTTCAAGTCAATAATGAATCTGTTTACTTCATCGGATAAACCTTCTGCAATCTGTTCTATTAAATTATCAAAGGTTCCTTCATCTAAAGATACTGAAGGGATGAGAACTTTTTCCATCTTTTGCACAATAGGATTTTTCTCTATAATTAATCATTTATTAAGAAGTGTTATAAAAATTATACGTTATTTATTTTTCCTCTCTTAAAACATCAACTACTCTTTTTATATCCTCAGGAAGGGGTATCTCGAACTCCATATATTTCTTCTTTCTTGGGTGAGTAAATCCTAGTTTATATGCATGCAGGGCCTGTCTTTTTAATCCTGAAAGTGCCATTTTAAATTGGCTTCTATCTTTGCTAATGGTCAACTTCCTTCCATAAACACTATCTCCTAATACAGGATGTCTGATATACGCCATGTGAACCCTTATCTGGTGGGTTCTTCCTGTCTTCATCATAATTTCTAAAAGTGTAAATCCTATAAATCTTTCTATGACTCTATATTCTGATATTGCTATTCTTCCCCTATCTTTCAGAACAGCCATTTTTTTTCTATGGGCAGGGTCTCTTCCAATGAAAGTTTCTACCAGACCGTTATTATCTTTAACTGCTCCCTTAACAAGAACCAAGTAGGCTTTTTTTATGGTCCTTTTTTTTAGCTGTTGTGATAGCGCTTCGTGAGTCAAGTCATCCTTTGCTATTAATAAGAGCCCTGAAGTGTCCTTATCTAATCTGTGAAGAATCCCAGGTCTTTCAATTCCTCCTATTCCTGACAGGTCTTTACAGTAATGCATTAATGCATTTACCAAAGTCCCAGAGTAGTTGCCTGGAGCTGGATGGACAACCATCCCTGGAGGTTTATTAACTATAATGAGAAATTTATCCTCATAAACAATATTGAGAGGGATATCCTCCCCTTTTATATCTAAAGGCTTGGGAGGAGGAATCACTACTTCAATGCTATCTCTCTCTTTGAGGATATAATGGGGTTTTCTTTTTTTTTTATTAACTTTGATTGAGCCTGATAAGATTAATTTTTTGATATAGCTTCTAGACAAAGATAGGTCTTTTTCTTTCAGAAAACTATCAACACGTAAACCAGATTCATCTTTATTAACACAAAAGTGATAAAGCTTTCCCATGCGTAATCTCTAATAATTAAGACAAAAAAAGATATCTTTTATCTTGAGTACATTAAAGTTAGAATAAAGATAATAACCCCAACAGTAATGCTAGAATCAGCAAGATTAAAGGAAGGCCAGTGATATTCATACCAGTGGAAATCGAGAAAATCTATTACTTCTCCTAATCTTATCCTGTCTATAAGATTCCCAACAGCCCCAGCAAATATCATCGATAGTCCAATCTGGGGAATATATTTTCTCTCGGGTAAGTTTTTATACAAAAAGATTATAGCCGTCATGGCAAGTAGAGTTGCAATGATAAAAAAGGAAAGGGCAAAAATAGAATCATTATTGGACAAAAGTCCAAAGGCAACACCCTTATTTCTGATATGGGTTATGGAAAATATATTTTCTATAACCTCGATGTTCTGATATAAACCGATTGTTCTCTCAATATAGACCTTGGTTATCTGGTCTAAAAAGGTAATTCCAAAAACAATGAGAACAAAAAGATATTTTTTTTTCAATGATTAACTGATTTTCCTTTCTATTTGATGTTCGAAATACATCTTTCGCATATCGTGGGATAATCTTTTTCCTTCCCTACCGTCTCGCTAATAATCCAGCACCTCTCACACTTTTTACCCTTAGAAGGAGAAACGGAAACGCCCAAACCTTTTATAAGATCACTCATGAAGATATCTTTAGGAAAATTCTTATCTTCATTCATATTCAGACATGAAACGATACAGATTGACCTCAATTCTTCTGAATAATCCTTAATCTGCTGTAAGATATGAGGAGGAACATAAAGATCAACACAGGCGTCCAATGAGTGTCCAATTAATTTGTCTTTCCTCGCAATCTCTAATACCTTGTATATCTCTCCTCTCACATCTAAAATAAGCTCCCATCGTTTTTCTAATTCATTACCTATATAATCTTCATTGACATCAGGAAATCTCGATAAATGTATAGACCTTTCTTTATCATCAAATGACGGTAGATATTCCCAGACCTCTTCTGCAGTAAAGCTTAGTACAGGAGCCATTAATTGTAACATTCTTAGGAGTATCTCATATATGGTTGTCTGGGCCGCTCTCCTCTCTTTGGACTTTTTTCTTGATGTATAAAGCCTGTCCTTTAATATATCCAGATAGAAGGCGCTGAGATCTACAGCACAGAAATTATGAAAGGCATGAAAAAAAACATGAAACTCATATGATGCATATGCTTTTCTGATTCTATCGATCAGTTTTTGAAGCCTGTGTAGCATTAACCTATCCAGATGAGGAAGTTCATTATAAGAAACCATATGAGATTTGGGATCAAAGTCATAAAGGTTTCCCAGAATATATCTGCATGTGTTTCTGATCCTTCGATAGGCCTCGCTCAGCCTCATAAGTATTTCATCTGAGATTTTGATATCCTCTCTGTAGTTCTCTGAAGAAACCCAGAGACGCAGTATCTCAGCACCATATTTATCGATTACCTGGTCTGGGGCAATCACATTACCAGCAGACTTTGACATCTTCTTTCCCTCTCCATCAACCACATATCCATGTGTCAGAACAGATTCGTAAGGAGCTTCTCCCTCTGTGCCTACAGAAGCTAAAAGAGAGCTATGAAACCAACCTCTGTGCTGGTCGCTTCCCTCTAAATACATATCAGCAGGCCACTCCAAATCTCTCTTGTTTTTCAATACTGCAGCATGACTTACCCCTGAGTCAAACCATACATCCAGAATATCCTCTTCCTTATTAAATTCCTCATGATTACATGATGGACATCGAGAACCTTCAGGAATGAGTTCTTTCTCATTCCTTTCAAACCAGACATCAGCACCAGACTTCTCCACTAACTTTGCTATATGCTCAGATATTTCTTGAGAAGCCAAGATCTCACCGCAATTTTTGCAATGAAAAACAGTGATAGGAACACCCCATGCCCTCTGTCTGGATATACACCAATCAGGCCGGTCTTCTATCATACTGTATATCCTTTCTTCTCCCCAAGACGGAATCCACTCAACCCCTCTTATCTTTTCAAGAGCCTTTTTCCTCAGGTTGTTCTTTTCCATAGAGATAAACCATTGTGAAGTAGCCCTGAAAATAATAGGATTCTTGCACCTCCAGCAGTGAGGGTAGGAATGACTCACTTCATCTTCCTTTAAGAGATAGCCTTCTTTTTTAAGCTTATCATTTATTGGACGATTGGCCTTCCAGACCTCCATCCCACCAAAAAATTTCAGGTCAGGAACAAATCTTCCCTTAGAATCTACAGGATTATAGATATCAAGACCATATCGCAGTCCGATTTCATAATCCTCTTGACCATGACCCGGAGCTGTATGAACGCAACCAGTACCCTGCTCTAGAGTAACATGTTCACCCAGAATAACAGGAGATTCTCTATCCATAAAGGGGTGCATTAATCTTATACCCTCCAATTCCTCACCAGAAAATATCTCAATAATCTGGTAGCGATCTATTCCTAATACCATCATAACATTTGTAAGGAGCTCCTTAGCTATAATCAATATCTCTTCGTTAACATTTACAGCACAGTACTCAAAGTCTGGATGGAGACATACAGCAAGATTTGCAGGAAGCGTCCATGGTGTTGTTGTCCAGATAACAATACTTATATTCTCAAACTGCTGTAGCTTTTGAATTCTTTCAGGTAGAGGAAAAATCAAGGGAAACTTTACAAAGATTGAAGGAGATTTATGGTCAAAATACTCTACTTCTGCCTCTGCTAGTGCTGTTTCACAGCTAGTGCACCAGTATACAGGTTTTAATCCCTTATAAACCCCTCCATTGCGTATAAATTTCCCAAGCTCCCTGACAATCGTGGCTTCATATTCATAACTCATTGTAAGATAAGGATTATCCCACTCACCAAACACACCTAATCTTTTAAACTCATCTCTTTGGATATTAATATATTTATCAGCAAAGTTCCTACACAACTTTCTTATCTGGTTCTTTGAAAGATTTTCTCCTTTTTTCCCTATCTCCTGCATGACCTGATGCTCTATAGGAAGACCATGACAGTCCCAACCAGGAATAAAAACAGCATTATACCCTTCCATGGTCTTTATCTTGACTACAATATCCTTTAAAATCTTATTAAGGGCAGTGCCAATATGGATATGTCCATTAGCATAAGGAGGCCCATCATGTAAGATATATTTAGGGCACTCTTGGAATTTTTCTCTTATAAGGTGATAGATCTTCTGTTCAGACCATTTCTTGAGCCTATCTACCTCTTTTTTAGAAAGGTTGGCCTTCATGGGAAAATCTGTCTTGGGTAAATTTAGTGTATCTTTAATTTCCATCTTTTCTCCTCTAGATTCTTCCCCAGCTCATAAACCTATCTTCATGGCTTCTTTAACCTGCTCCATTGTCTTCTGTGCCTCTTTTCTTACCTTTATGCTTCCCTGTTCAAATATCTCCATTACTTTTTTGGGTTTTTTGCAAAGTTTTTCTCTCTTTTCATAATAGGGCCTTAAAAACTCTATGAGATTCTTAGCAAGGATTCCTTTACATTCTGTACAGCCTATAGAAGCGGTTCTGCATCCTTTTGCTATCTCTGCAACCTGACCTTTGGGCGTAAAGATTTTATGATACTGATACACCGTACTTACTTCAGGATCTCCACGGTCTGTTCTTCTTGCCCTTTGGGGATCTGTAAGCATCATTGCTACCTTTTTTTCTATCTCAGATGGCGGATCTGAGAGATAGATAGCATTGTTATAGCTCTTGCTCATCTTCCGACCATCTATGCCAGGCAGCTTGGATACCTTAGACAGTTTTGCCTCTGGTTCCACAAAGACCTTTTTACCATAGATATGATGAAACCTCCTCACAATCTCTCTGGTCAATTCTAGATGGGGAAGCTGGTCTATACCAACGGGCACAAAGTTTGCCTTGTAGATAATAATATCAGCGGACTGTAATACAGGATAACCGAGAAAACCGTATGTTGCTAAATCTCTGTTTTTAATCTCCTCCTGCTTTTCTTTATATGTTGGGTTTCGCTCCAGCCAAGGAATAGGTGTGATCATGGACAAAAGGAGATGAAGCTCTGCATGCTCTGGAACCAGTGATTGAATAAACAGGTTGCTCTTATTGGGATCTAGACCAACGCAGAGCCAATCAACGGCAATCTCAAAAATGTTTGACTTTATCTCATGAGTATCTTCATAATTCGTGCTCAGGGCATGCCAATCTGCTATAAAATAGAAACATTCAAAATCGTTTTGGAGTTCTTTCCAGTTCTGAAGGGCTCCAAGCAAGTTCCCTAAGTGCAACTTTCCAGATGCCTGCATACCACTCAGAACTCTTTTTTTACTCAAATCCACTCTCCTTATTTATATTGCCATATATAGAAAGATTCCTGTTACTTCTTGGATAAGAGGAAATATCAAGCGATCAATCGCACCGCTAAATATCAGCATCAAAAGTATGATAAAGCCATACGGCTCTATCTGCCTAAACCGTATTGCTTTCTTCGGGGATAAAACTCCAGAGAGAATCCTCCCACCGTCCAGAGGGGGGATAGGTATAAGATTAAAGATAGCAAAAGCGACATTAATATTCACACTTACAAAAATCATTTTGATCAAGAATTTAAAAAAGACCTCGCTTCTTATATAGGGTGCCATATAAAATAGATATTTCATTATAAAAACACTTATACCCGCTAAAATGAGATTGCTAACCGGCCCAGCTAAAGCAATCCAGAGCATCTCCTTGTGAGGATTTTTAAGGTTTTTCGCATTGACAGGAACAGGCTTAGCCCAGCCTATAATTCTCGTTAAAAAAAAGACAAGCGTCCCTACTGGATCAAGATGCTTTATGGGATTTAATGTCAAGCGCCCAGACAATCGTGCAGTGGGATCTCCCATTTTATCGGCTACCCAGCCATGTGCTAATTCATGAAAGGTAACTGCCAATAAAACTGGAACCAACATTACTGAAATCTGTTCTATAAATAAATTCAGACTCATCAAACTCCTTCATAGAATAAATTCAAAAATAATATTAATACTAAACCAGATGAAACTTGTCAATTATTAAGTGGGATGAACAAAGGTTTTCTTTACATATTTTATCTCATCCCTTTTTGTTTTGAGTTCTCCATTTATCTTCAAATCTCTTACACAATCTAAAATATTCTTAAATTCAGAACCCGGCTCCAACCCCAATTTTATCAAATCATCCCCTGAAATCTTTATTTTGATATTTCTCAATTTTGTAAGATAAAGAGAGAGGAATCTGCTCGATTTTGTTCCCTTTGTCTCTGACATAATATATAAAAGGGCCTCTATTGAGAGGGAATGGAAAAGATTATACAGCTCACTGTTTTTAAAGTCCCGTTTATTCCTCAGTATTGACAATACTCTTTTTATACTCCTTCTATCCTCCTTTAGCCTTTTTTTCAATCTCTCAGATAAAAGAAGGGTACGTGTCAGTTCTTCAATCTCTCTCATAGTCAAGTTATTTATCAAGCCCAAGAAGTAAACATACCAATTATCAACCTTTAAATCTAAAAAAGAGAGCTCAAACCAAGCAAGGACATCCACTATGTTCTTGAAAAGGGCATTCTTCTCATCTGTAAATTTAATCTTTGGATGTATAAACCTAAGAACATCCAATTGAGACATCCTTCTTACCATCTTTAGTGGATATCTATCATTAAGCATATGGAGTAATTCTACATAGAGCCTCTTTCCAGCCAAACGACCATAAAGGTCTTTTTTGATAGCGTTTTCTATCAAAACCATGGTATGTTTTCCAATGGTTGAATTAAATCTCTGTTCGAATCTTATTGCCCTTAACACTCTTGTAGGATCTTCAACAAAACTCAGGTTATGAAGTACACGAAGAACTCTGTCCTTCAAATCTCTTTGCCCTCCAAAAAAATCAATTAAAGTATAAGGGTCTTTTCCATTAAGCTTTATAGCTAGGGCATTGATTGTAAAATCTCTCCTTAAAAGGTCATTCTTTATTGATCCAAATTCTACAATCGGAGGAGCAGAAGGGTATTCGTAATACTCAAGCCTTGCAGAGGCAATATCTATCTTAAAATCATCTGGAAGTACAATCACCGCTGTAGCAAATTTCTTATGACTTTTTACTCTCCCCGAAAGCCCCTTTGCCAGTTGATGCGCAAAACTGATTCCATCTCCTTCCACAACTAGGTCTATATCAAAATTCTCAACCCTCATTAACAGATCTCTTACAAAACCCCCAGCTGTATATACTGAAATGCCCTCTCTATCAGCAACCTCGCCCGCTTTTTTAAATATCTTTCTTATCCGTTCTGGAAGCCTTTCTCGGATCAAACCTTTTAAATTTTTAGTATGAGAATAACGCTCTGAAACCTTATCCCTTTCTAATATTGAGGGCTTCTTCAAAAGGTCATCATGTAAAACTTGCATCACCAATCCCCTGGTTATCCCACCAATGAGATGTCCATTGTTCTTGTCTACAACAGGAACGAGCTTTTGAAGTCTGCCAATGACCCATTCTTCTATCTCATGGAAAGGCGTATCTGGATAAGCCTTATAAAATTCGCTTAACATAAACTCAGTAACCTTCTCATTCTCAAACTTATGAAATATTGCCTTTTCCACCGTCTGCCTCGTGATAATACCTATGGGTTCTTCGTTATCAATAATGGGAAGTGCGTTCATATTGTATCTTGTCATAATCTCCTCAGCTTCTTTTATTGTACTATCAATTTCTATTGTCTTTATAGGAGAGGTCATAATATCCTCTGCGAGCTTAACAAGATGAATTCTTTCTTTTAATATATTTAACAATTTTTCCTTTGACTGGACTAAGGTCATTCCTTTAATAGAAGCAGATGCTGCAGTAGGATGCCCACCACCCCCAAACTCAGACGTAATCTCGGACACATCAACAGCCTCTATTCTGCTTCTTGCTATCATGTGAATCCTATTCCCCATTCTTGCCAGTGTAAAAAGAACGTTTAAGTTTTGCATATCCTTAAGCTTGTGAGCCAAAACGGCTAAGTCCCCTATATAATTTTCAGAGGATGCTGTGGTTATATCTATCTCGACACCATTGATATTGTATTTCTCACAATTCTGTATGAGATCATTAAGAAGGGAAACTTGGTCCCCTGTCAATTCTCTTGATATGAAATCTGAAACTGTGTTTAGATTTGCTCCTTTAGATAATAGATATGAAGCTGCCTCAAGATCTTCTGGTGTAGTGGAACTGAATGTTAAAGAACCCGTATCCTCATAGATACCCAAAGCCATAATAGTAGCCTCTTCAGGACTGATAGAAATTCCCTTCTCTTTTAATATTTCTACAAATATCGTTATTGTAGAACCCCTCTCCTTAATGAACTCCAAACTTCCCTTAATATCTTTTTCTCTTGAAGGGTGATGGTCGTATATATGAATATCCATACCTGATTTATTTACAATCTTTGAAAAGGGTCCTATTCTACCCTTCTGCATTGTATCTACTAATACCAATAGTGTTATATCTTGCAGATTAATATTCTTCAGTTTTTCAAATCCAAAGGAATAGTTAGAGTATTTAAGAAAATCTCTGAGGTTTTTCTCTAAAGAGCCGGAGAATACCAATTTTGCCTCGGGATACAATTTTTTTGCTGAAAGCATGGAGGCTAAACAGTCAAAATCTGCATTGAGATGGGTTGTAACTATCTGCATATTAAAATCTCATAAAAAAGACTATTGATATAAAATCTAGCTAATTGGATTTTATTTAGTGAATGATTGGAAAGTTCTTTAATCTTATCAAGCTTTGACAGATATTTTATTATCTTACTATTAGTCCTTTCACCTTTTTAAATCAGTCCATTTTTTATCCAGTTTAGCTATTCCCTCCCATCCACGATCAATATATAAAGCATCTAAAATAGCACAAGACATCATAGCTTCTGCAACTGCATATATCCTTCCTAATAAGGTAGGGTCTCTTCTTGTTATCGGGGAGAGTTTTTCCTCTTTCATTTTTTTCATGTTTATGCTTGGCTGTTCGAGAGAAACTGTTGGTGTAGGTTTTACCGCTATTCTAACAAGAATATCCTCTCCATTACTTATTCCTCCTAAAATACCACCAGCATTATTAGTCTTAAATCGAACTTTTCCCTTTTTTAGATAGGGATGGTCATTGAACTCGCTCCCTTTCATATTCCTGCATTCAAATCCTGTTCCGAACTCAACTCCCATAACTGCACCGATACTGAACAGGGCATGGGCAATCGTTGCTTTTAATTTATCAAAAACAGGCTCTCCTAATCCAGCTGGAACATTATGTGCTATAAGTCCTATTACTCCACCGCCAGTGTCTCCCTCGTCTTTTATCTTTAGCAATTTCTTTGTCATTTTTTCAGCAGCCTCTAAGTCAGGACAGTTAATTTCATTTTTTCTGTAATTCTTTTTTGTTTCTCTAAAGCTCATTTCTTTGGCTTTTATGCCCATACATTCTTTTGTATAGCCTATAACTTCAATACCTTCTCTTGCTAATATAATTTTAGCAACTGCACCGCCTGCTACTCTTCCAACAGTCTCTCTTCCTGAAGCTCTGCCTGCACCACACCAATCAGCTGCTTCTCCATATTTGATAAAGTAAGTATATTCAGCATGCCCCGGTCTGATAAGATCCTTATAACCACGATATTGATCTATATGGATTTTTTGAGTATCAATATTATAGATAATCAATCCAAGAGGCGCTCCAGTAGTAACGCCGTCCTGACCAAGACCAGCAAAAATATGTACTTGGTCTGTCTCTTTTCTCGGACTGTCCAACTTACCCTGGCCCGGTCTTCTTTTATCCATCTCTTTTTGTATCATCTGATCTGTAATCTTTAGGCCAGGTGGAACACCATCAACTATTACTGCTAAACCACTCCCTTTGCCAATACCATAAGATTCACCACAAGTAGTAATTCTAAATAATCTTCCAAATGTATTTCCCATCATTTTAAATTACCTCCCTTAACTAAAATTCCATTTTTACAAAACTCCGCTCTGCAGAGTTTCTTTTATGCCTCAGACTACAATTTTTTAAAAAGCATATTAGCTTAAAAGCCAAAATTAGTATTGCTATGGTTGGAAAACCAGCATATTCAAATCTCATTGAAAAAATTATACATAATTAAAATATATTACTCTTTTTTACGCTCTTCGTCAAACCATTTACCTCCATATAATTTTAAAAATTACAATTAGGAAACAAATAGAATGGTTCATAAAAAATGGGGCAAAAAGCCCACTTGGAATATTCCTGCCCAAATGGATATCTTTTATTAGTTCAAAGAGTTACACTTGTTAACCTTATTGACTACTGGGTTGATTACCCCATAATTTATGCAATGAAATTTTTAATGAAAATTTCTTTTTCTAATAATGTATTAAAAATCAATATATTAAATCATTATAGCTGTTCCTATTTATATTGGTATATTCATTGCTTTTAATGAATAGTGAATAATAGGAAGGAGGTGAAGATATGGGAGAAATAACAGGAGTTGACATGAATATAAGTAAAAATATAGAAAATGAGATTGTTGTAGAAAAAACGAAAAGCGAAGAAGATCAAGAAGATCTCTCCTTAAAAAGAGAGAAAATAGAGAAAAGTGAAATAGATGAAAGATTAATCAAGGAAGAGAATCAAGAGAGGGCTAGAAAAGAAGCTATGAAAAAGGAAGGCGTTGGAAACTATATTGATGATTTAATCTAAATTGAAAATCATTTGAAAGTCTAAGGAGGGAGAAAAATTGATAGATAGAATTACTCCCAATATAAATTCATTGGTTGCCTTAAGGAACATAAGGATAAATAAAGCTAATTTAAACAAGTCATTAGAGAGATTAGCTACAGGAAGAAGGATTAATAGAGGAGCTGATGATCCAGCTGGTTTATCAATATCAGAAACTTTACGTGCTGAAGCTAGAGGTTTAGAACAGGCATCAAGAAATATTGGCCATGGTTTAAGCATGATTCAAACAGCAGAAGGTGGACTTAGTCAAATAGGTGGCTTGTTAGAAAGGGCTTTTGAACTGGCAGTTCAGGCCTCAAATGGAACAAATAGTCCTGCTCAAAGTACAGCACTTGATAATGAATTTCAGACGATAAAAGCTGAGATTGACAGAATTTCCCAAAGTTCAGAGTTTAACGGCCAGAAACTTCTTAATGGTGAACTTGCTCCAGGTTCTGCTACGCAAAAAGATGTGCAGGTATCAACAGACAGTTCAGCACAAAGCAGAATAAATCTAAATGTAATAGAAAATATGAGTCCAGCAAATCTGGGTATTGATGGTCTGGATTTATCCACGCCAGAAAATGCTCAAAATGCGCTTAGTGCAATAGAAAATGCAATTTCTAACGTATCTCAGACCAGAGGAAGTATTGGAGCATTACAGAATAGGTTTACATCTGCAGCTCAAGGTCTCGGGATTAGTATTGAAAATATTCGCGCTTCTGAATCCTTGATAAGAGATGCGGACTTTGCTTATGAGACCGCAAATTTGAAAAAAAATATGAACCTTTTTCAAGCATCTCTAAAATCACTGGCTTTAGCAACCACGCAGGGAGATACAAAAGGTAGTATTTTAAATATTATAAGGTAAATTTAATTTGAAATAAAATCAAAAAAAGATTTTATTGAACTGACTACTGCTTTCTGACAGGAACGAAAGAAATAGAATTGACCGTAAAACTATCATCTTTGTATTGAACCTCTATACCTTCTGAGTAGAATTTTTGGATTTTCATTAAATCATCTGTGAAATATTCTATATTCGGCTGACCATAGAGCTGTTCGATATTCTTAATATCAATCTTTACTTTAGGTTTTGTATCAATCCTTTCCACCTTGAGGGTTTTTTGATTAATAATAATGTTCACCTCTTCTGTCCCTGGAGGGGCCTTTTCAGAATTATATTTAAGCGTCTTATATTCTTTATGAGGATGAGAAAGCCAAATTATAGAAGGTTCTCCCAAAATAGCCCTTACTAACCTTTCATCTGTATGACCCGGAATAATGCCGTTCCATGAGGCTCCAAATGTATTTACGAAAAAAATAAAAATAATAAATATAGTCAACAACAGTTTTTTAAACATTTCTTTTTTTAATAATCCTTTTTAAATTTTAAAATTAAAGATTTTTTTCTATTTTCTAAGTCTACAATCTCTTTCTTGACCTCTTTTTTGGGACAAATACTATAGGCTTTCTTGAATTCCTTTAAGGCAGCCTCTATCCTTTTTCTTTTTACATTTCCTTCTTTAATATTATCACTTTTCTTAAGATACTCATACCCCTTTTTTATGTAAATGTCATATAATTTAGACTTATTCTTTCTTTTTTTTATCCAGTTAATAAAAAAAATAGCCCAAAGAAATGATATGATAAAAATGACCCAGTTCATTAATTCAATATATCAAATTAAAAGCCAGATTAATTTAATAAAAGCTACTCATTATCTTTTATCTCTAATTCTAACTCTAATCTTTCTTTTTTCTTTTTGATTTCAGCCTCTTTTCTCCCTTCTTCATGTTGTCTTTGTTCTAATTGTCTTTTTAACTCAGAGGTTAAATCATCGAGTATTTTGTTTCGCTCTCTAGCTCTTTCTAACTCTAGAACCAAGGCCTTTTTATGGGTTTTCTCTAAATTTTTTTTTCTCTCTAATTCAAGGGAAAGATCGCTCTTTTTTGTCAATAAAAGTTCCCTTAGATTTTCTATCCTATCTAGTTTTTTAAAAGTTATTGTTATAGAGTTTTCTGCCTTGGTTCCATCTGAGGCATTTGCGGTAGCGGATATCTTATTTAATCCATCTCTTACAGGAACAGAAGCGATAAAATCTCCTATTGGATTTAAAACAATTTCCTGAGCCCGTTCAGCAAAGGTAGAATTTATGACATCTACAAAATCTAGCTCGGCAAAAGAGGTTTTTGACAAAACTGTAATAATATCCCCTGGATTTGGTACTGCAGTAAATATTCCTCTTGATTGCCTCGAAATTTCTTCTAGTGTATAAGTTTCTCGAAGAGAATCTGTGCCCAAGGAAAAGGTGTTGATCTTGATATTGGCAATACTGGCTAGTTGAGCGGCACTTATTGCAAGACTTTTATCTTCTGGGTCAGAAACGCTGGCACTACCAACCGGAAATGTAGGAACACCATCTGATAAAAGGAGGATGATTTTCTGTGTATTGGGTTTATATAAGCTAACACTGCTTTTCGTTCCTGAAAGCTCTGATATGGCAACTCTAATCCCCTCAGAAATATTTGTTCCCCCACTTGCTCCCTCTTGATATATTTGATTCAAAGCCCTATTTACTAATTTAAAATCTGATGTTAAAGGTTGCTTCAAAAAGGCATCAGGTGTAGCTGGATTAACCATGAAGGTTCTATCGCCATCGTAACCTGTTCCTGGAAGAAAATCCCCGCCAAAATTTACTATACCAACCCGAGTAGTATTGGGATCTAGCTGTTTTAAAAGATTTTTTGCGGCTTGAACCTCAGCGGCCAGGACTGAATCTCCAGGGTCGGTTATTTTAGAACCGATCAACAACCCGAATATTCTAACTTCTTTAACCTTTCTGCCTATAATACCATTTTGATTTACATCTACTCCTGAAGGCCTTCCAGTACTACCAGAAGAGTCGATAGCTATCATAAGATCCACTAATGGTATATCTTCGCTTTTGGCAAAGGCATGGCCTTCTATAACGACATGGTTTGACGGTAGGACAATTGTAGCTCCATCAGATGGATATTCTATTTTAATATCTATGTCAGTTGAATTGGCATTGATTGATATAGTAAGAAAGAAAATAAAAAAAATTATAACTATTTTTTTTAGATTCATTAAAATTCAATAATTGCCCAATCTTAATTTTTGTTTTATGTCTTCTTTATCTTGGAGTAACTTTTTTATTTTACCGTTAAATTCATTTAACTTTTCTCTCTTTTCTTTTATCTCCTTATCAGAAAAGCATCCTTCATTCTCTAAAAATTCCTTTTGTTTTATTAAAGATTCTAATTCTTCTTCAATCTTTAATATCCTTTTCTTGAGTTCCTTTTGTCTCATAAGAACTCACCCCTTTAAAAATCATTAATTTTTAACAATTTTAACAGAAATAAAAAAAATACTTCAAGAGATTTTTAAAGTCTGAAAAATGATCGGTCTTTTATAACACCTTCTCGTATTTATTTTTTATTTTAATAATCTAATACAATAATCAGTATTTTTCTACAGCATTCCCTTCAATTTCAACGACAACAGCTCGATTTAACATATCTACCGATATAACCAATCTCTGCTTCTTCTCATGAATATCTAAAAGGATACCTACTGCTCCTTCCAATGGCCCAGAGACAACTATTACCTTATCACCTTTCTTAAGATAGGGGTGATAGTTAATAGTAAGGCCAGAATCAACAACTGTCTTTATTGAACTTATTTGTTCGTCAGGTACTGGATACGGTTCATTTGAATATCCTAGTAAATTTGCAACACCTAGTGTCTTTAAAATTTCTAACCATCGATCTTTAGTAAGTTCAAAATCTACAAAGAGGTATCCAGGGAAAAGGGGTCTCAGTATCTTTTTTTTCCTATCTTTTCTCTTACTCCATGTCTCTATCATAGGAAGAAAAATCTTAAATGATTTATTCAATAAGCGATCTTTCACTTTCTGCTCATGTCTGCTCTTAGTCCTCACAGCATACCAATTCTCTATTATGTTCTTTCCTTTAAGGCTTTTATATATCCCTTCTACAACTTCTTTAATATCTCTCTCGGAATTATCAAAATTAAAATTTGCTATCTTTTCATATAAAAGGGCCTGTTCGTGATATAATCTTCTGAAAGATTCCTTAGGATTCTCTTGATTGATAAATTCTGCCGCACCATTTTTCATAATCCTTTGATAAAGAATATCAGGTTTTACAGATATGTTGACAATTGTATTTTTTCTGAGATTGTTAAGAATTTCTTCATCTAAAAAGGGTGTTTCACTCCCCAAAGATATAATTTGTTTTCTATTCTTTAAAATCTCTTCTAACCCTTCTCTTTCCAGATTCTTGAAACCCTCCTTGCCTTCCTTTTTATAAATTTCACTAAATCCAAGCTTTACCCCTTTTTTCTTAAAATAGAGTCTTTCTATAAATGAAACGATATCGACAAATTTCCAATGAAACCTCTCAGACAGTAGTTTTCCAAGAGTAGATTTTCCGCTAGCTTTAAATCCTGTCAATATGAGATTCATGTTATTTTTTCTATAATATAATTAACTTATAACTTTTTTATTTTTTTCAGCTTTATTCTATCGAGATTTGTATTAATAAAATCTAATATAGTGTTCACATCTTCTTCTAAATTATCTGTAAGGTTTATCCATTTAATGTTTTCGACTTTCTTAAACCATGTTATCTGTCTCTTTGCATATCTCTTGGTATCTCTCTTTATTAGGTTTATTGCCTTATCTAAGTCATGCTTCCCTTTCAGAAAGCTAATAATCTGTTTATACCCTATTCCCATCATAGAATGCAATTCTTCAGAATACCCCATATCTAACAATCTCTTTACCTCATCAACTAAACCTTCACCAATCATTAAATCAACCCTTGACTCAATTCTTTTATATAAATCTTTTCTATCTCTTTCTAAGCCAATGATTATCGGTATATAAGAAATTTTTTCTAGAGAAAAATTTACTTGAAAATAAGATATAGGCTTACCAGTCTTTTCGTATACTTCAAGAGCTCTTATAACTCTCATTATATCCATAGGATGAATCCTGTTTGCTGACTCTGGATCTATTTTTTTTAGTCTTGTATGAAGAGACTCTTTCCCAAAGTGATTGGCATATTCAGTAAAGGTCTTTCTCAGTTTATGGTCTGCTTGAGGCCCTTCAAAAAGGCCATAAATAATAGCGCTTAAGTATAGGCCGCTTCCCCCCACAAGCAAAGGGATCATATCTTTCTGGAAAAGAGAAAATATCACCTTTCTTGCTTTCGTTCCATATTTTCCTGCAGAAAAATATTCATCAGGATAGATAATATCAATGAGATGATGTTTTACCAAAGAGAGAATCTTTGATGAAGGTTTAGCTGTCCCAATATTCATAAATTTATATATCTGCCTAGAATCAACATTTATTATTTCAGAATTTAAAATCAGAGCAATTTTTACTGAAATATCTGTTTTTCCTACGCCCGTTGGACCAACAATAGCAATAATGGGAATTCTTTTTTTCATAGTTAATAATAAAAAAGCAGGGTGTATCCCTGCTTTTGTATCTCATAAAAAATTATATAAATATGAAAATTATTCTTACTTTGATGTAATATTTAACTATCTACCATCTCCTTAAGTTCCTTTCCAGCCTTAAAGAAAGGTACTTTTTTGGCAGGTATATGCACTACTACACCTGTCTTGGGATTTCGACCCTGCCTTGGCTTTCTGCTGCGAACCCTAAAGCTCCCAAAACCTCGCAGTTCCACCTTATCTCCATTACTCAATGCATCAGTAATACTTCCGAAAATAGTATTTACAATTACTTCTGTCTGTTTTTTCGTTAGATCAATTTTATCCGCGAGTTTCTCTACCAGTTCTGCTTTGGTCATATCTCTTTATCCTCCTTTCCATAAAAATTTTTTTTAAGCTATCACAATAACTATTTATATGTCAAGTATTTTTACATTTTTAATACTGCCAAATATACTGAAATTTAAAATTATATCCATTCCTAAAGTCATAACCAAAAAATTTATTAAATAATTTCTCATTTAATAATCGGAAAAGTAATCCTTTTTTGAATTTCTCCCTTACTATTTTTGGCTCTCCCTCTATTCCGGTCATTTTTGCAGCCTCTGAAATAGCATCCTGTAAATTTCCTAAACCATCAACTAATCCTAGTTCCACTGCCTGTTTTCCTGAAAAGATTCTACCATCAGCAAGTCTTTTTATCTTTTCTAATGGTAAATTTCTTCCTGAAGCTACTGCACTCACAAACTGTTCATATACATCATCAATTACCCTCTTAAGGATTTCTCTGTCTTCCTCTGATAAAGATCTTGTAGCTACTCCTATATCTTTGTATTTGCCACTTTTTATTATTTCTGTTTTAAGACCAACTTTTCTCATTAACTCTTCTATATTAGGGAACTCCATTATTACTCCAATACTTCCAGTAATAGTCCCGGGATTGGCTATGATCTTGTTTGAGGCTGAAGCAATATAATATCCACCTGAAGCAGCAATAGTTCCCATGGATGATACAACCTTTTTGCCTTTGTTCTTTACCTTTAATACTTCTTTATATATCTCTTGGGAGGGAACAACTCCTCCTCCTGGACTGTCAATCCTGAGAATAATTCCCTTTACAGAACTGTCTTTAGCGTATTCTCGAATCTGTTTTATTATTTCTTCAGAATCAGAAATAGTACCTATAATATCAACAACAGCTATTTTATCTCTACCCATCAATATAACATTTTTCTTTTTTATGAAAAGATCGGTAAATAAAAAGGTTAGAAGAATAAATACTGAAAAAAGACAAGCTAAAACGAGAGAAATTTTAAAAAGATTTTTTTTCATTTTTTAATATTTATTTACTCTGTTGGTCCTTAAGTTATCTCGATTTTTTTGGGATAGAAATAAGTCTAAAAAAAAAGAAGAAAACATTCTAATTTTGATTTTAAAAACTCGGCTTTCTTTTTTAAATTTACATCTTTATTTAAAATAACTTTCTAAGAAGTCACGAGAGTTAGAGCTATTTTTCTGTTCTCAACATCTATCTTAATGATTTTAACAGTAACTTCTTCCCCAACTTTGACCACATCTTTAGGTTCATCAACCTTTCCTTCGCCTAATTCTGACACATGTATGAGACCTTCAATACCATCGTCTAACTCTGCAAAAGCCCCAAAATTGGTAATTTTAACAATCTTTGCCTTTACTTCAGACCCAATTTTAAAATTTTCTTCTATGTGTTCCCATGGATCTTTCGTTAGCTGCTTTAAACCTAGAGATAGACGTTCATTTTCCTTGTCAACATTCAAAACCATGGACTCTATCTTTTGACCTTTTTTATATATCGGGGACGCATCCTTAACTTTTTGAGACCAAGAAATATCAGAAATATGAATCAACCCTTCAATCCCATCTTCCAAAGTTACAAATATACCAAAATCGGTTGTATTTCTAACCTTTCCAGAAACCACTGTTCCCTTTTGGTATTTCTCTTCCGCAAGAGACCAAGGATTGGGCTCGATTTGTTTCATACCCAAGGATATTTTTCTTTCTTCTTTTTTTAAACTTAAAACAATAGCCTCTACTTTGTCACCAATAGCAACGATCTTAGAAGCATGTCTTATTCTCTTGTTCCATGACATCTCTGATACATGCACTAATCCCTCTACTCCCTTCTCTAATTCAATAAATGCACCATAATCAGTTATGCTTACCACTTTACCTTCAACCTTTGAACTAACTGGGTATTTGGTATCAATATCGCTCCAAGGATCAGGGGTAATTTGTTTCAATCCCAAAGATACCTGCTCTTTTTCCCTTTCAAATTTCAATACCATGACTTTAGCCTTATCACCAATCACAAAAAGCTCCGAAGGATGACTTACTCTACCCCATGACATATCAGTTATATGAAGAAGACCATCGATCCCTCCAAGGTCTATAAATGCTCCATATTCTGTGATATTCTTTACTACACCTTCTAAAATCTGTCCCTCATCCAAGGTTTTTAGAATACTCTCTCTCGCCATCTAATTTTATAACCTTCATTTTAAATGTCTTACCAATCAGTTTATCCATGTCTCTTATAGGATGGAGATCGATCTGAGAACCTGGAAGAAAAGCCTTTATACCGACATCTACACTCATTCCTCCTTTGATTCTGGATATTATCTTCCCTTCTATAATCTCATTATTTTTATATGATTTTTCTAATTCATTCCAAATTTTTATCTTGTCAGCCTTTTCTTTCGAGAGGACAATCCGACCATCTTTGTCTTCCGTAGTCTCTAATAGTACCTCAACCTCATCACCAACTTTTAGGTCAACACCACTACCAGGAAACTCATTCAATGATATGTAACCTTCAGATTTATAACCGATATCAACTAACGCTGCATCTTTTTCAAACTGTATTATTCTTCCCTTTACAATATCCCCTTCTTTTATCCTCTCAAAACTTTTTTCATACAACTCATTCATATTCTGAGTGTCTTTCTTTCGAGAACGCCTTTTAACCTGCTCAACGCCTTCCCCATCTTTATCTCTTGGCATACCAAAATTTACCCCCTTTTCATTATTTAAACTAAATATAATAACATAATTCAATTTCTTTAGTCAAAGATTAAAATTACTTATTCATATTATCTCTAAGATATTTTGCCTTTTTAAACCTCTCTTCTAATCCAGTCCCATCTTCATTTTCTATAAAATTCTTTAGTAATTCTAGGTTATATTTAAACCTATTGATGGAATCGATAATGGAATTTTTATTCAGCAAGCATATATCTCGCCACATCTCAGTAGAACTTGATGCAATTCTCGTAAAGTCTCTAAATCCACCAGCAGAGTAAGAAAGAACATCCTCTTCAACATTATTAATATCTTCAATGGTATTTACTAGAGCATAAGCTATTAAATGAGGAAGATGGCTTATTGCTGACAATATTCTATCATGCCTAGCAGGATCCATTATGATTACATCAGATCCTGTCTGTCTCCACAGCTCTACAACCTTATCAAGAGCTTTCTTATTGGTCTTGGGAGTTGGAGTAATAATGCATTTCGCACCTTGAAAAAGCTCTAAAAAAGAGGCCCCAACTCCTGATTTTTCTGTACCTGCAATCGGATGAGTTCCTACAAAGTGGACACCTTTAGGCAACAAATTTTCAACCTCTATCAAAAAACCTAATTTAACGCTCCCAACATCTATGACGATTGAGCCTTTTTTAAGATTAGGTCTTATATCATTGATAATTTTAACAAAAGATGAGACAGGTGTAGCTAAAATAACTAAATCAGCATCATTGACAGCTTTTTTAGTATTAAGATAATATTGATCAATAACTCCTAACTCCTTGGCTTTTTTTAAATTTCCTTCAGTTCTACCAACCCCTATTATCTCGCCAACAAGATTCTTTTTTTTACATACCCTAGCTAAAGAACCCCCAATAAGTCCAACACCAATAATAGTCATACGTCTAAAATAAATACCCATAATTCTTCTACCTCTTAATCTCTCTAATGGAATTTAGAAGAAGGCTTTTCCTATCTAGAGATTATTGATATGATCTCTGATGATATATACAGCTATTTCAACCCTTTTAACTATGACTTTATTACTTCTTTGAATACCTTTATAAACTTTTTATTTTCTATCGGGAGCCCAATTGTTACCCGGATATATTCTGGAAGACCATAACCTCCCATTGGCCTAACAATAATACCCTTTTTTAAGAGTCGTTTATAAATATCCTTTCCGTCACCAACTTTTACCAAAACAAAATTGGCCTCAGAAGGAGTATACTGAAGGCCCATTTCATGAAAATTCTTATAAAAATACTCCCTTCCTTCTTTATTCGATTTCCGATTTCTTTTTATATATTCTCTATCACCTAAAGATGTAAGGGCAGCTATTTGAGCTAATGAATTGGTATTAAATGGTTGGCGGACTTTATTTAACTCTTTGATTAACTTTTCATTAGCCATTCCATATCCAATTCTTAACCCAGCCAATCCATAAATCTTTGAAAAAGTCCTTAGAATGATAATATTTCTTCCTTTTTTTAAATAGTCTATTGTGTTAGGAAAGTCATTTCTTGTAACATATTCATAATAAGCCTCATCGACAACAACAATAACTCTTTTAGGAACCTTATTCATAAACCTTCTCATTTCCATATCTGTAACCATGGTTCCCGTTGGATTATTTGGATTTGCGATAAATATCAACCTCGTTTGATTTGTAATCTTTGCAGCCATACCCATTAAATCATGGGTAAGGTTCTTTAAAGGAACAATTATCTTTTTCCCATTAACTCCTTGAACAGATAGTTGATAAACAATAAATGCAGGATGTCCCATAATAGCCTCTTCCCTAGGCATTAAAAATGTCTTTGCAATAAGCTCTATTATTTCATTAGAACCATTACCTAAAATAAGATTCGACATCTTAAGTCCCATTTTATTGGATAGCGCCTTTTTTAAATAAAACCCCCCACCATCAGGATAGCGATTCAAAACCTTCAAATTTTTTTTAAGTGCCTGAACCACTAAAGGTGAAGGGCTTACAGGATTTTCGTTTGATGCCAGCTTGATAGAATTTTTAATGCCCAATTCTCTTTCCAACTCCTCAATCGGTTTTCCAGGTTCATAAGGAATTAATCCCCTTATATGCTTACCAACAGGCTCCTTCAATTCTAACTCCCCTTTGGATAAGAACCTAATATCTTAAGAAATAGACTCTTTTCCTTTAAATCTTCTATGGCATTTTTAATCTTTTTATCCTCTATATGGCCCTCAATATCAAGGAAAAAGATATACTCCCAGATCTTTTTCCTTGATGGCCTAGATTCTATCTTGGTTAAATTTATCTTATTTATTGAAAAAGTACCCAATACTTCATAGAGAGCACCTACCCTATCTTTTATAGAGAAAAGAATCGAGGTCTTATCATTTCCCGTTCTCTTTGCGGGCTCCTTCCCAATTACAAGAAATCTTGTGAAATTATTTATATTATCCTCTATTCTTTTTGTAACGATTTTTAAATCATATAAAAAGGCTGCGGCCTCACTTGCTATAGCTCCTGTATTACGCTCTTTAGAAGCCATTTCTGCTGCCTTTGCTGTGCTGGAAACCTCATGAAGAGGTGTTTTTGGCATATTGTTCTCCAACCAAACTTTACATTGGGCCAAGGCATGGGGATGTGAATATATTTTTTGGATAGATTCCAGATTATCCTCCAGAGAAAGCATATTATGAGAAATCTCCTGGGATATCTCAGCACATATATTAAGATTTGATTCAATAAACATATCAAGGGTGTGATTTACAACCCCTTCTATTGAATTTTCTATAGGAACAACCCCATATGTTGACCTTCCCCTTTCCACATTATTAAAAACCTCATCAATACTATTTAAGGAGATATAATGTGCGGAAAATCCAAACTTTTGTAAGCAGGCAAGATGAGTGAAGGTTGCCTGAGGACCCAGATAAGATATATTTAAGGGCATCTCTAATGAAAGTGTGGCTGAAAGAATTTCTCTGAAAACAGACTTTAGAGATTCTTTGGGGAAAGGACCCTTGTTAAGCCGCTCCAGCCTGGAGTATATCTCCCTCTCCCTTTCAGGAACATGAAAATTCGTTTTTAGCGTCTTTTTGTTCTCTCCAATTTCTATGGCAACCCTTGCCCTTTTGTTGAGAAGATCCAATATCTTCTCATCAATTTTATTGATCTTTTCACGAAGCTCATCGATCTTTGACAATTTTTCTCCCTCCAAAATGAAATCATATTATCCTACTTCTATATATTTATCAATAGTTTTATAAGAATTCTCTTAGATCTTTTTCAAATAAATAGGAAGATTTTGGCAAGACATTTAATTCTATGCCTTCAATTATCACTGATATCACCGATTCTTCTCAAAAGAGTCTACAGAAAATTTTAAAAAATTTCTATTCCAATTTAATCAGATATTAGCTATTTTAGCCTTACATAGATATAAAGAACCCATAAAGAACTCTAAAAATTACTTGATTGTTGAAAATATTTTATTTAAAATTTCTTAACTTTGCTTTAATTTAAATTAATTATTTTATGTTTCGAAAATTATATATCAGATATTTCTTCTGGCTTATTTCATTAATCATAGCTATTTCATTGCTACATGGGTGTGGGGGTGCTAAATCTGCCAAAAAATCCTCCGAAAGTAAAAAGGTGAAAATCGCTAAAAAAAAGGACAAGGAGAAGATTAAAAAAGAAAAGGCCTTAGAAAAAAAGGGGAATGAGGAAAAGAAAAAAAAGAATAAGATTGCAAAAAAAGAGGAGTCTGAGAAAAAGGAAATAACAATCGGTAAAACCACAAAGGCTTATCTCATAGCAAATTATGGGAAGCCTGATAAACTATTCTGGTCAAAAGAAGCAGAAGAAATCTTGATTTACGATAGTATAAAGGAAATAGGCAAAAATGTTATTATATTCATGAATAATAAAGGTGTTGTAAAACATATAACAACCTTTTCAAAAAAGTAAGTTTTGAAAATGAAAAATTTAAATCTTATTCATAGAGGCCCTGGGATTAGGTTTAAGAGAGAAAAACCAAAGAAATCAAAAACCGCTGAAAATAATAATAAGAATAAGATAAAAATCTTTTATGTCATATTATCTTTGCTTTTCATTGTTTTTATTGGTGGTGCTGGTATATGGGCATATATTAATTTTCTTCTCCCCTTAAAAGAAGTTAAGCTAATCACCCTGATCGAACCAGAAAAACCCAAAGAAAAAGATATTGGTTCTTTAAGAGAAGACGAAAAGATCGCTAAACCTCCAGAAGCAATAAAAAAAGAAAAAACAGAAAAAAGAGAAATTGAGAAAAAAGATAAATTTAAGAAAGATAAAGTAGAAAAGATTGTAATAAAAAAAGAAATAAAAGAAAAAGATGAATCGCTGATATTTTCAGCGGATAAACACTATCCGTATGTACTTCATGTTGCCTCTTTTAGAGAATTTGCTAATGCTCGAAGATTCATGACCTCTTTGGTAAAAGAAGGCTATCCTGCTTATTTTGGGTTGTTTAATATTCCTAAGAAGGGAAGTTACTATAGAATTTTTATAGGAAGATTTGAAAACCAAAAAGAGTGTTTGAATTTTAAATCTCACTTAAAGAGTAAAAAGAAGATGAAATCTGCCTATCCATTAAAGCTTCCATATTCTCTTGGGTTAGATACATTTGATTCTTTTAAATCAGCTTCAAAAAGAGACTCAGAATTAAGAACGAGGGGATACTCACCTTTCATATTTCCTTTTAGAACGAAAGGTCTAGAAGATACTGTCAAATATAAGATATTAATAGGGGCTTATTCATCCGAAAAAGACGCCAATAAAACTTCCAAGCTTCTCTCAAAAAAAGGGATAGAAAATAAGATTATCATGCCATAAGGATATCTAAAAGCTCTCTTCTATTTTCTAAGGCATCTCGAATTTTAAATCCTTTGGCTTTATGGTCACAACAGGACAAGGAGATTTTCTAACAACCTTTTCAGCGACGCTTCCAATCATAACATGAGAAAGGCCAGTTCTACCGTGGGTTCCCATAACAATTAGATCCGCATTGATTTCTCTAGCTGCTATAATAATTTCTACGAAGGGAGGCCCTGATTTAACAAGGTAATTAACCCGCAAATCTTCCACGTTGAATTTCTTTATGAATTCTTCTAACTCTTCCCTATGTTTCTTAACATCTCTTTCTTCTTCTCTTTTCACCTCTGTATGAACACTTGTCCTCATACCGCTGTAAAACGTAAATTCAGGAGGAGATACATTCAAAAAATAGATTTCAGAATTAAATTTCTTTGCTAATGATAAACCGAAATGAATAGCTGCTTCAGAATATTTTGAAAAATCCGTAGGGATTAAAATCTTTTTGAGAAATATATTTCCCATTATTGCTATCCCCCCTTTACTAAGAAAATTATAATGATTTACGTTTCTAAAAATAAATATATAATTGCTGCGTAGAAAATTCAAGGAAGCATATTATTATGAATTGAATTAAAAATATATCTTTGATTCTATTAAAAATTGGTTTATATTCCTCTTTTAAAGATAGAGGAATTCATCAAAAGCCTCTATAAAATTCTGCTTATAAGTGAATTAAAAAAGGAGATAAAATGGCTACAGACATTATTTTTGGTCTGATAGGTGGTCTGGGATTCTTTCTCTTTGGTATGAAGCTTATGTCAGAAGCACTGAGAAGCGTAGCAGGAGAGAAACTAAAGGATATTCTCCAGTTTCTTACCAAAACACCCCTTCTTGGAATTATTATTGGAGCAGTGGTAACCCTTCTTATTCAGAGCAGTAGCGCCACATCAGTCATGGTAGTAGGCTTTGCGAATGCTGGTCTCCTCACTTTGAAACAAGCCATAAGTGTTATCATGGGTGCAAATATAGGTACAACTTTTACAGCATGGTTGATATCTTTCTTAGCCATCTTTAAAATTACTAACTACGCCTTACCAGCAGTTGGAATTGGCTTTGCAATGACAATATTAGGCAAATCGAGAACGACAAAATACTGGGGCCAGGTCATCCTCGGTTTTGGAATCCTCTTTATGGGCCTTGCAATCATGAAGGAGGTATTTCAACCCCTTAAAGAAAGTGGAGCGATAAAAGAGTTATTTTTAAAATTTTCTGACTACCCTATCCTTGCAGTTCTGGTAGGAACCATCGTTACAATGATCCTTCAGAGCAGCAGTGCAACTATAGCAGTGATTCAGATTCTTGCCTTCAATGGTGTAATAAGCTTTGAAGCCTCTATTCCTCTTATTCTTGGAGATAATATAGGAACAACGATAACCGCACAAATAGCAGCTATAAATGCTAATACAACAGCAAAAAGAGCGGCTATGGCACATCTTCTCTTCAATGTGATAGGGGTCTCATACATGCTTATCTTTGTCTATACAGGAATTTACCAGCGGTTCATCGAGTTTATTGTACCTGGAGAAATAACTAAAAACAGTATTATGCTTCACATTGCTGTGGCTCACAGCGCATTCAATATTTTTAATACCTTTGTGGTGTTTCTCCCACTATTAAGTCTCCTAGAAAAAGCCTCTATAAAGTTAGTCCCACAAAGGGAAGGATTTATAGACTTTACTCCAAGGTATCTTGAAAAACACCTATTAAATACCCCTCCCATTGCTATAAACCAGGCGATAAAGGAGACTCTTCGAATGATGGAATTGGCTAAAAAGGCCTTGGATGAGGCGGTAATCGGTTTTTTTGAAGATAACAGAAAGATTTTAGATAATGTTATTCAAAAAGAGGAGACGATAGACAACCTCCAGAAGGAGATTACTGCATATCTTGTACAATTAACTCAAAAACCCCTTAATAGTGAAGAATCCCAAACCATACCCGTTCTTCTTCATTCAGTAAACGACATAGAAAGAATGGGTGACCACGCAGAAAATATTGTTGAGCTGGCCCATAGAAAAATAGATCAAAAAGCAGCCCTTACTCATTGGGCAATCGATGAATTACATCTCATAACTGATGAGGTCAATCATATGTTTGATGAACTTACGAATGCACTGGAAAACAACGATAAGACTCTGGCTAAAAGGGCGCTAAAAAGAGAAGAAAGAGTAAATCAGCTACAATTAGAATTAAAACAAAACCATGTTGAAAGGCTTAATGAGGGAAAGTGCAAGCTTATTAGCGGACTACTCTTTATTGACTTTGTAGATAATATAGAAAAGATTGGGGATCATCTTGCTAATGTTGCTGAATCTGTAATGAATAATCTGAGGTGGAAATTAAACTCAATTAATCAACAGTAACTATAGGACGCTTGCTTTTTTTAACCTACAAATGAATCTCAATCCCCCTTTCATTTATGACAAAGGGTATCCAATCCAGTGGATGTTGAACACCTTCCATCTTTTCAATTTTCATCTCCCTTTTTCCTTCAGCAACCCTTAAATGGATAATATTCTGCGCCCCTTTCTTGTTGAGGTCAAAATTCTTTTTCCCTATCTCATCCAAAAATCCTAATGATATCACATCCATAACTGTTACCTTCTCAAACCATATCCAGTTGGATGTCCAGCTCTCAATCTGGTTCATATGCTCAATCGGAATCAACGAAAAAATAACCTGGTTTATATCCCCGCAAATCAGTCGGGTTACCTTTTTCTCTGAAAGCTCCAAATCTATTCTCTTCATCTCTTCAAGATTAGTTAACTCAAAATATTTAATTCGTGGATCCCTTTTATACTCCTCATGATGAGTAAAGGACTGTATAGGAATAAAAAAACCTTTTTCTATATACTCTTCAATCTTCCAGTTAAAAGACTTAAAGTACTCCATTAAAGAGGGAAAGGGCCTGTCAAAGATATTATAGGAAACCCTTTCACTGTTTTTTAACCCGGTCCATAAGAACTGCATGGAAAAAACTGTTTTGCCCGAACCTGATGGACCAATAATAATTGTCCTCGTCCCTTTTGGTATACCACCAGTCAACTCATCAAATCCCTTAATACCTGTTAAAAGCATATCCATGTTTAATCACCTCCTTTTGGACTTATCAGCCTCTTCAAGAATCCTTCTGCTTTTTTAGCAGCCGATTCAAGCCCCTTTAAAAACTCTGCTCCTTTTTTGCCTGTTTTTTTAACAACCTTTTCTGCTGCCCTTATAGGGCTTCCTAATTTTCTACCGATAGATTCTCCCAATTTTGTGATTAAAGAATCCCTTATGCTGAACCTTGGATTTCTTATATCACCTTCTATATTAAACTCCAAATCAATAGAACCATTATTGTCTTTTAAGAATGTAAGAAGACGATGAGATGAAACCCCTAAAAATTTCCGGTTATGTGAATCGGGCTTGATTTTCAACTCCCTCAAACGAATTATTCCTGGAGCATTGAGTTTCGCATCTTTAATCTTAATAAGAGAATTAGCATCTAATAATCCATATTCTATCCTTGTTTTAACATTTTTTTTGTAGTATGGCTCAAGGAGTTTTAAATCGAGTCCTCTAACTGATAACTTTGTTTCTGAATTTTTATTATCGAAATTGATCCAACCAAAGAAGCGAAAAGAACCATCTTTTCTTTTTCCTTTGATTAATCCATTTAAATCTATTTTAGAGTTTAAATAAGGTCTCGGAATCAAAATGTCATCTATCTTAACATTTAATCTCCTTAGCTGAATCTTGTGATAAGGGCTTAAAGTTTGACGATCAATAAAATCAACCTCTCCATTTATTAATCGAATCCTTTTTATGTATATCTTAAATCTCTTTTTCTCCTTTTCTTTATTTTTCTTTGAAGTAAGTTTTATAAAAGGAGCTCTTATTTTTCCATCTTTTGAAACTTCAATGATTGTATAGGGCTTGTAAATCTTTATCTGGCTTATAACTAATTTTTTTTTCAATATGGTTTTTAGATGAGGCCTTATAAAAATAGAATCCGCTTTAAAAAGAATCTTTTTTGAATATGGATCTTTTAGCCTCACCTCTTTAAACTTGAGATGTATAGGCTGTATTAACATCTTACCTATAAGGAGCTCAGAACCAAAGGTCTGACTTATTTCCTTTTTGATTAGATTCTCAATATAGATAGAGAGGGTGATATAAAGAGAGGTAATAACGGCTAGAAACAATAAAAAATATCTGAATTTTCCTTTTTTTTTCTTTTTTTTACTAACCATTTTAAAAATGGAACATCCCTTTTTCAATTATTTTAATTATAAACTGAAAACCATAAAAAATCACTATCAACAATGACAAAACTCAAATCATAAACCCGAAAAAATATTGACTGAATCCTCTCTTTTTAGTAAAAGAGAATCAGTTCAAATATAAATAAAGATTCCTTTTAAAGTTAGCTAAAGGAATATGGCTCAGAAAAAAAGAAAAATAAAAAAGCAGAATAATAAGTTGAAAAAGAACTCCATCTGTATAAAGTGTCCTGCCCCTTGTTGTAGAGACCTTGCTATAATGATAACGAAGCCCAGAACCAGAGCTGAAATAGACGACCTGAAATGGCACCTTCATTATAATACTGTAGGTGTAGCTATCAGAAACTATAGATGGTACCTCACAATTAAGGGTAAGTGTATTTATTTGGATCGGAATAACATGTGCAAGATATATGCTAAAAGACCGTTAAAATGCAGACAACATCTTCCCCCAGATTGTGAAAGATTTAATGGCTGGTACAATACTCTTATTTCCAGACCTGAAGAACTTGAAAATTATTTAAACGGAAAGAAATAGGGTTAGAACTCTATAAAAAAGCCCACTTTGAGTCAAGCGGGCTTTTTTATTTCTTAAATATTTTCAAAATTCACCGAGTTATAAAGAACCGCCGCCTATGGGAACAAAGATAGTTACGCTATCACCCTCTCTGAGGTTTGTATCATTTCCCTGAAGAAATTTGATATTTCTTCCATTGCAAAGGATCTCTAAGTGTTCAAAAACATCTCCTGTCTTAGGATCAATCATCTTTTCTTTCAATTTCTCACCGTATTGATTTATCAATAACTCAAGAAGGTCTTTTATTGAGGTATTTTCCTTTACATCAATTTTAACCTCAGGTTGACCGAATATCTCTACAAAATCAAACATACTCTGAATTTTTACAGCGACCATCTTAAAAAATCACTCTCCAATTTTTTCAGTTTCTTTTAATCCTAAATCTTCTGCAACATAATCCATTCCGAGTTCAACCAGCTTCTCTCTTTTAGGAATACCATTCTTATCCCATCCCCTCAAGGTATAAAACTCATCCAAGAGCTTTTCACAATTTTCTCTGTCCATTACCTGACCCTTTCCAGGCCCAATCTTATGAGGCTCTGTCATCAATCTTTCAGGTAAGTAATCATCTTTTCTGGTAAATCCCTCCTTCAATAACAGGGCATGTGCCAGATTGTTGTACCTCTGGCCTACCTTAGGAATATCCTCTTCTGTAACATCGAAACCTGTAGCAGTCTTCCAAAGCTCTGTAAAATATTTGATGTGAAGGTTCGCAGGAATCAAGGCGTTTCTGTATGCAAAGGTACAGAACATCGAACAATCTTTACAGGCACCCCCAACATCCTGATTATATATTGTGAGTTCTGCCTTTCTATCCCAAGAATAGGGATCGACTTCCCAGGGCACTTTGTGGTGGGCACCAAAAATCTCTTGAGGTGGATAGCCCCTTGAGTGGTCTGCTCCTGTATAGGAAGTCATATAATTTAGTCCCATGGATTTGCAGGTTCTTGGATCGTATCCGGGAGGCTCCAATCCCTTGACATGCATAGCGTATTTCTCTGAATCCTTTCCTATTCTCTTTGTTGCTCTCCTTACTCCTTCTGCTAAGAGATCCCCAAACCCATCTCTATAGGCAATCTTATAGAGTAGCTTAAAGGCAGCATCATCATTCCCGAATTTCAGATCAAAACCATCGCAATCATCTTTTGTAAGGATTCCTTTCTCGTAAAGCTCCATTGCAAACCCAATACATACACCGGCAGATACCGTATCCATGCCTAAATCATCACAGACCCTGTCAGCAGCAATAATAAAGCAAGGGTCAGTAACGCCTATCCCGGAACCAAGGGAAAAGAGGGTCTCAAACTCTGGCCCTTCGGTTGCCCACCCAGCATACTTTCCGCTCTTAACAACCCTGACCTGACCGCATCTGATAGGACACAGATAACAAGCATATCTTCTTGCTCGATATTCAATATTCTTTTGAGCTCCAATGGAAAGATATTTTTCATCTGCAGGATCTATAAAGTTGGGTCCGGGCATCTGGCCTTTGGCAATACAGTTCTCAACATTTCCTGCTGTCCCGAAGTTGCCGAATTTCGGATAAAGGGTTGGGCTGTCTTGAAATGCTTTTGCAATTTTTTTCACAACCTCTTGAAAACCCTTTTCATCAGCATACTTGACACTCTTTGAACCCTTTACTACTATTCCCTTCAGATTCTTTGATCCAAAAACAGCACCAACACCTTTTCTACCAGATGCTCTCTTCTCCGCAATTATTGAGCCATATCGAACAAGGTTTTCGCCTGCTGGTCCAATAACAAAGGGTCGAACTGTCTGGTCTTTTAAAATTTCTTTTATGTAATGCTGGGAATCAGCCGTATTTAAACCCCAAATAGGGGCAGCATCCTTAAAACTTACTTTATCATCTTTTATATAGACATAGACAGGTTTTTCTGACTTCCCTTCAATGATGACAGCGTCATGTCCTGTTTTTTTAAACTCATCCGGAAAGAAACCGCCAACATTGCTGTAGGTAACACCAAAGCTAAGGGGTGACTTTGTAATACAAGCTACTCTGGCAGCTACAGGACATGTCGTCGCACACAAAAAGCCTGTTGCCATCACAACCTTATTTTCCTCGCTAAAAGGATCGATCCCGGGCTTTATCTTTTCATTATAGAAAAGCTTCATCCCTAAGCCGGCTCCACCCATATAATCTCTTGCATCTTTTTCATTAAGCGGTTCGGTCTTAACCCCTTTTGCTGTAAGATTAATTCTCAAAACCTTTCCCATATAACTCATCTAAATTTCCTCCTTTAAAATTTAAATTAGTGAGTTAATAATTTTTGTATACAGTATATTGTATATATTATCCCTCTCTGTCAAGTTCTTTTTAGTTTTTTTACTACTCTATCAAAAAAAATTAGATGTAAAATCTCAGAGAAATATCAAACTAAGGAATTTCTGGATTGTTCTTCTCTTTTTATCTTTTTAGTTTATGTATTTTATTGAATTTGTCAAGTATTCTTTGATTTTTTTTACTAATACCAAAGAAGAACGATAATAAGAAAATTGTTAAATTATTTATAATTCTTTGAATTTGGAAGTTATTTTTGCAATCTTTTCAAATTTGTATTTTACCCTATCAATATCCTGTCCCATTCTGTAGGTATCCTTATCAAGCCTTCCCTCAGAATTCAATTCGGATAATACATTTTCTTTGTTAAGATCAGGATTTTTACGGGCATAAGGCCATAGCCTGAAAGAGCCTCCTGTGATCTCGTCTATGATGTAAACATCCCCTTCAATAATTCCATACTCGAGTTTCATATCAATAAGCTGAATATTAAAGTGGGCAAATGCCTTCTCAAGTATGCCAAATGCCTCAGCATTGAGTTCCAGCATCTTTGCATACTCAGTACCCCCCTTTGCCTTTATAATGAAGTTTATATAGGTCTCATCAAGCATTGGGTCATGAAGAGGGTCATCTTTATAATGAAATTGAGTAATCACTGGATCATACCTTGTCCCTTCAGCTACATTTCCCCACTTTAGTATAGAGCCAGCAGCAACCCTTCTGGAAACAACTTCGAGATTGATTTTCCTATCCAGCTTTTTTACAAGGGAAACCTTTTCTTCGAGGCTTGAAATATAGTGGGTCTGAACATTCATTCTGTTGAGATATTCAAAAATGTCACGGTTAGTCTGCCAGTCAATCAAAGCTTTTCCTTCGATAATATCATGTTTTGCACCGTCTCCAGCAGTGATATCATCCTTAAAAACCATATAAACCGTCTTAGGATCTTCTGGATTCTCGTAAATTATCTTTGTCTTTCCTTCATTAATTTTATTCATTGAACTGAAATCAATTGGCATCGAACACTCCTTTCAAATTTAAGTTAATACATTTAGAATTCTAAGAAACGGTATTTGTAAAATCTATGGCAAAATTTAAAGATTATTTTATTTTACAACACCATTTTGTCAAAACAAATTAAAAAATATTTAAGTATAAGTAGTCTATATCTATAAACACTTATTATGAAATAAAAAGACAAAATACTTAATAATTTACTTTAAAAATAACTATATAATTATTTATTATTGAATTATTTTTTATCTCTTATTAAAAGTTATAATAAAAATATATATTAATTTTAATATTCTATCATTTTTAAAATTAAAGAAATATTTATATTATCCAGCCTCCCCCAATCACAACATCCCTTTTATAAAAAACAGCAGCTTGGCCTGGTGTAACCGCTCTCTGGGCAGTTAAAAAACTAACGTCAGCCAAGCCCCCTTTTCTTGAGGTAATCTTCGCCTTTGCAGGCCTGTGGCGGTATCGAATCTGTACCTCTGCCTCTATCTCCTCTCTTTCTTTTATGGGAATGTTCCAGTTTACATCCTTAGCAACAAGCTTTTTTCTAAAGAGATCTCCACTTTCTCCTACAATAAGAAGATTCTTTTTCAAATCAATGTCCACAACATAAAGAGGCTTCGTATAACCTATACCAAGCCCTCTTCTTTGACCAATTGTATAGAAAGGAAGGCCCTTATGCATCCCCAGCACCCTTCCGTCTTTCGTTATAATATCACCTTCATGTATCATTTTATGAGGAAGCCTTTTTTTAATAAACTCAGGGTAATTATTATCAGGGATAAAGCATATCTCCTGACTCTCTATCTTTTCAGCAACCCCAATTCCAAATTTATCAGCCAATTTTCTCACCTCTTTTTTTGTATATTTTCCAAGAGGAAGAATAATTGAGCTTAACTGCTTTTGCGAAAGATTAAAGAGAAAATAAGACTGATCTTTTTTCCTGTCCCTCCCCCTTTTTAAAACATACCCATTTTTATCCCTTTCTATAAAGGCATAGTGGCCTGTAGATATCTTTTCAGCATCAAACTCTTTTGCCTTTCTTAAAAGATAATCAAATTTTATCTTCTGATTGCATAAAATGCATGGATTAGGCGTCCTTCCCATCAGATACTCAGAAACAAAATAATCTATGACCTCTCTTTCAAACTCCTTCTCACAATTCAAGAGATAAAAGGGGATATGTAATCGTTCTGCAACCTTGCGAGCGTCCATCACATCGCGTGGAGAACAGCAGGAACCAAAGATATCCTCTTCGGTCTTCGAAAAATCCCAAATCTGCATACCGACCCCTATCACATTATATCCCTCTTCTTTGAGTAAGGCAGCAGTTGTAGAGCTGTCCACTCCCCCGCTCATTGCTACAACAACCCTTTGGCTCATAAAAATTAATCCTTTATCTCTTTATGGAAAAAGGAGAGACAGGTATCTCCCAGCCTCTTTTGTTTATAAAGCTTAAAAAGACCGTGCTTTCTATTCACTTCACTTTTATGAAAATGTTCATAGATAATTAATCCTTCTTGCTCTATGACATCTGCCTTAGAAATCTCTTCCAATGCTAATCCTCCTAAATCAGAACCATAAGGAGGATCTAAGAATATCAGGTCAAATTTATCTGTTTTTCTTCTCGAGCGAATAAAATCGACCGCATCCTCAAAGAAAATCTTAAATCCTCTATTAATCCCACATTTTTCAAGATTTTCTCTAATCAATTTAATAGACCTTTTATCATTATCAACAAAGCATACTTCTTCTGCTCCCCTGCTTATTGCCTCGATCCCTATATTTCCAGAACCTGCAAAGAGATCCAGAAATTTTTTGTTAATAATAAAGCTCCCGATGATATTAAAAAGCGCTCCCTTGACCTTATCAGGTGTAGGCCGAATATCAAGCCCTTTTAGTGTCTTTAAAGACCGTCCTTTTATCCTTCCAGAAATCACCTTCATCATATCACCAAAAAGATTTATAAAGAAACCACTACATGGGAGAGATTACTGAAGAAAAATCATCTTTGAACAATTATCAAAAAATGTGGTTAAAGAATTCTTGGTCTAAGTCATCAAAGTGGGATAATCTCTTTATCTCCTGAAATCTATCTCTGATCTCTGCATGTCTCAAATTACGCAACCGGTTAAGGCTAAATTCCTCTACATTGAACGATGCCATAACACTTCCAAAGATGATGGCCTGTCTGAGCGTTGACTCTGTAAAGTTATTCACATTAGCCAGATATCCCATGAATCCACCAGCAAAGGTATCTCCTGCACCAGTAGGGTCATAAATAGAATCCAAGGGATAGGCTGGAGCTGCAAAGGTTTCATAATCAGAATACATTAAAGCCCCATATTCTCCCCTTTTGATAACGAGATTTCTTGGACCCCAGGAAAGAATCTTCTTAGCTGCTTTAGTAATATTATGCTCTTTTGCAAGCTCTCTCGCCTCTGAATCATTAATAAGAAGAATATCAATTTTTCGTAAAACCTTTTTCAGTTCCTTTAATTTCCCCTCTATCCAAAAGTTCATGGTATCACACGCAACCAGTTTCGGCTTCTTAATCTGCTCAAGAACCTTTAGCTGAAGACTTGGGTCGATATTTGCAAGAAATACATATTCACAGTTTTTATATTCTTCTGGAATCTTTGGGTTGAAATCCTTAAAAACATTCAATTGGGTATCAATAGTTTTTGCCCAGTTAAGGTCATAACCATATTCCCCCTTCCATCGAAAGGTCTTTCCTTTTCTTTTTTCAATACCTCTAATATCTATGGAATGTCTCTTAAAGATTTCAAGCCCCTCATCCGGAAAATCTTCACCGATGACCCCAACTAAATAGACGTTAGCAAAGTAACTCGCAGAGATTGAAAAAAAGGTTGCAGAGCCTCCCAGAACATCTTCTGCCTTGCCAAATGGTGTCTTGACTGTATCAAGGGCTATAGATCCCACCACCAAAAGGTTCATTCCTTTTCTCCCAATAGTTTAGCCACATCTTTGGCAAAATAGGTCAGGATCATATCTGCACCAGCTCTTTTAATGCTCAAAAGAACCTCTATCATAATTCTTTCTTCATCAAGCCACCCTTTTTGCGAAGCCGCCTTAATCATAGAATACTCGCCGCTCACATTATATGCAGCAACAGGAAGGTCAAACTCCTTTTTTAAACGATAGATAATATCTAGATAGGCTAGTGCCGGCTTTACCATAATGATGTCAGCCCCCTCTTTAATATCGAGACGTGCCTCGCGGACAGCCTCAAGAGAGTTTGCCGGGTCCATTTGATATGACTTTCTATTCCCAAACTTTGGTGCTGATTCAGCAGCCTCTCTAAAAGGTTCATAAAACCCTGAGGCATACTTAACTGCATAGGAAAGTATCGGTATATCCTGATATTGATTATTGTCTAATACTTTCCGTATAGCTGCCACCCTTCCATCCATCATATCTGAAGGGGCAACTATATCAACTCCTGCCTTTGCATGGGACAGAGCCATCTTTGCCAAAAGCTCCAGAGTAGGATCATTCAAGATAACTCCATCCTGAACAATGCCGCAATGCCCATGGTCTGTATATTCGCAAAGACAGACATCTGTAATCACAACCATATCTGGCACATCTTTTCTTATAGATCTTATGGCATTTTGCACTACTCCGTCATCATTATATGCCTCAGATGCAATTGCATCCTTTTTCTCTGGTATACCAAAGAGAATAATTCCTCTTATCCCCAATTTGTAGATTTCTTTAACTTCCTTTAAAAGATGTTCAGTCGACATCTGGTAAATACCTGGCATCGAACTTATTTCTCTTTTTATTCCCTTTCCATGTATGACAAACATGGGATAGATTAGATCTTTTACTGAAAGGGAAGTCTCTCTAATCATCCCTCTTAATTCTTCTCTTTTTCTCAATCTCCTTGGCCTATATTTTGGAAAATACACTCCTATCCTCCATTAAAGGATTTATCTAATCTTGAAAGTATTCTACAATAGATTTAACAAGTGATTCAATGGTAAATTTTTCTGGAATAATATGAGAAGTAAGTGAAAACTCCTCTGCCTTTTTTGCTGTTATGGGACCGATGCTGGCTATCTTCACACCCTTTAAAAGCTCCTTTATCTCTTCTTTCTTAAAGAAATTAACAAAATTGATGACCGTTGATGAGCTTGTAAAGGTGATCAGATCTATGTTTTCATCCCTTAGTAATTTCTCAATCTTTTCAACATTTTCTTCAGGTTTAACAGTCTCATAGGCTGGAACCACATCTACTTCTACCCCTATCTCTCTTAGTTTATCAGGAAGTATCTCCCTTGCAAACCTGGCTCTTGGGATCAGAATTTTTAAACCACTTGCGCCTCCCTTCTCGAAGAAGCTTACGAGAGCCTCTGCCCTATACTCATCAGGTATCAGATCCACGATAATACCAAGCCTTTTAAGCTCACCAGCAGTAGCAGGACCAATCGTAGCAATCTTGATCCCTTTCAGTTCTCTAAAATCCTTATTCTTTACACCTAGTCTTTCAAGAAAGTATTTAACCCCATTTACACTAGTAAAAATAACCCAGTTATATCTTGAGATATTATCAATAGCATTGTCGAGCTCATCAAAGCTCTTTGGGGGTACGATTTTTATTGTTGGAAATTCAATTACCTCAGCACCGTATTCTTCAAGAAGCCGTGATAATTTGCTTGCCTGCTCCCTTGATCTTGTAACAATAACCCTCTTTCCAAAGAGCGGTCTGTTCTCAAACCAACGAAGCTCTTCTCTAAGTCCTACAACATCACCCACAACAATGATTGATGGGGGTTTTAAACCAGACTTTTCCACCTCAGAAATAATATTTTCTAAAGTACCTGTTACAGTTCTTTGCTTTGGTGTTGTACCCCAACGAATTACTGCTACAGGTGTGCGAGGGCTTCTTCCATTCTCAATCAACTTATCAACAATATTTCTGAGATTGCCTACACCCATTAAAAAGACGAGTGTACCTATGCCTGTGGCTATCTTTTTCCATTCAATCCCAGAGTCTTTTTTAGCAGGGTCTTCATGACCTGTTATAAAAGCCACAGTTTGTGTATATTTTCTATGGGTAAGTGGAATCCCTGCATATGCAGGAACAGCTATCGCAGATGTAATGCCAGGTATGATTTCAAAAGTGATTCCTTTCCTAATAATCTCCTGCGCCTCTTCCCCTCCCCTTCCAAAGATAAAAGGATCTCCTCCTTTGAGTCTAACAACATTCTTCCCCTCAAGGGCCTTTTCTATGGTTAGTTGATTAATTTTTGATTGGGGAAGTGTGTGGTCTCCTCCTTTTTTACCAACATAGATAATCTCAACGTCCTCTTTTGCATACTTTAAAAAAGAACGGTTGGCCAGATAATCATAGACAATCACATCAGCATTCTTTAAAGCTTCTAAGCCTTTTAAGGAAAAGAGCCCGGGGTCACCAGGGCCTGCACCAACAAGAAAAACCTTTCCCTTCTTCACGCCTTGCTCCTCATCTCATACAAAAATTGTTTTTTACAATGGTGACGAAGGCTTACCTCTATTACTAGAGCCAAGAATCTTTTCCAGTATCCTTGAGCCACCATTTTTTAACATGCGCTCTGCTAATTCTAACCCCAATTTCTCATATTCTTCTTTGTTTCCGCTAATCTTGTCTTTTATAAGCTCCGATCCATCCACATCTGCTATCATACCATGAAGAATTATATTGCTATTCTCTACTTTCCCATACGCAGCAATCGGCGTCTGACATCCTCCTCCCAGTCTCTTTGAAAATGCCCTTTCAGAATATACAGCAATTCTGGTTTCAAGGTGATCTAGCTTCTTAATGATATTCTCTGTCTCAACATCGTACTTTCTTATCTCAATTGCCAATGCTCCCTGACCAATAGCTGGTAACGATACTTCAGGCTCAATATACTCTGTAATATTTTTATCAAGAAGAAGCCTCTTAACCCCGGCAGCCGCAACTATGATGGCATCTAGGCCCTCAGTATATATCTTCCTTATCCTTGTATCGAGATTCCCCCTTAAAGGAAATATCTCAAAATCGGGCCTTAGGTTTAAAAGCTGTGCCTTTCTTCTCAGGCTTGTTGTACCAATCTTTGCTCCTATTTTGAGTTCTGAAAGGGACTCCCCACTTCTTGAAATCAACACGTCCCTTGGGTCTTCTCTTTTGGTCACCACACCGATTATTAAACCTTCTGGAAGCTCTGCAGGAACATCCTTCATGCTGTGAACTGCCATATCTATCTCCTCTCGTAACAGCGCTTCTTCAATCTCCTTTACAAAAAGCCCTTTACCGCCAATCTTTGCGAGAGGAGAATCAAGAATTTTGTCACCAGTTGTCTTTATCTTGACAAGA
>SMTZ1_10000345_pt1 | contig 67359 bp, 52 predicted proteins | sample DeeMarSWOR136_30_FD_25667 | JGI IMG/M metagenome (IMG submission 25667) | reverse complement strand
CCCCACACCGTATGCAGTATTAGTTGATTGCCCGGTACACCTCCCGGACCAGTACTGATGAATTCTGCCACGATATGATGCCGGTGGGGCAGTTCACAGGCGGTCTCTTCCTTCTGTCGTTTCAGAAAGTCGACCAGTTGCGCGGCTGCCGCCGGGTCCATACAATTGCTTTTCTGTAGGGAGATGGTAAAATCAGCGTTATCTAAATGATTATTGGCGGTCTCCAGGAACTGTCCGAGCCGTTCTGAGAAATGAAAGTCCCGGTAGTTTTCCTCGCCTCTCCAGAAGGGCGTTGCCATTACTTTCGGACTCCCCGGCATGACGAAGACGTCGTTATGGGTGATTCGTTCGATTCGCCAGCTCTGTGTGCCCAGGGTGAATGTCTGCCCGATTGATGCCTCCCAGACGAATTCTTCATCGAGCTCGCCGATGAGGGCGTTGTTTTCGCTGTGGCGGAGGTGGAAGTAACCACGGTCGGGTATCACTCCACCGGAGGTGTAGACTGTCAGCAGTGCTCCTTTCCTGGCAGCCACTGTATTGTCAAGTCGGTCAATCGAAACGTATGGCCTCAGCTCACGGACACGGCTGTCGGCGTAGCGTCCTCCCAACATGTTCAGTACCAGGTCGAACTGCTCACGGCTGAGGTGACGGTAGGGGTAACTGGCTGTCAGGTGCATATAGAGTTCATTGATATCCCACGTTTCAATCCCAACCATGGAGACAATCACCTGTGCCAGCACGTCCAGTGGGCACCGAATCGGCTCGATGGCTTCCATATCATGGTTGAGAATTGCCGGGGCCAGTACGGCTGCCTCGAGCAGGTCCTGGGAATGTGTCGGGAAGATGGTACCTCTGGAGACCTCCCCGACTTGGTGACCGGCCCGACCGACCCGCTGGATAGCGGAGGAGACCGAATTGGGCGACTGCACCATTATCACCTCGTCCAGCGCACCGATATCGATACCCAGTTCCAGAGAGTTGGTGGCCACCACTGCTCTTAGCTCTCCCTCCCGCAGCCTGCGCTCGACCTCGGTACGTATCTCCCGGGAAAGAGAGCCGTGATGTACGTAGGCAAGTGCCGTTTCCTCTCCGCTGTTTATCTTCTGTGCCAGCTTCTCGCATAACCGGCGACTGTTGGCGAACAGCAACGTCGAGCGATTGTGAGCAATCGTCTTCCTGAACTCATCGGCAAGCGGGTCCCATATTGATTCCTGAATTCTATAGTCGGGTTCTTCGGGGAAACGAACGTGGATGTCGTATTGCTTGGTCATGTCGGAGCGAACGATAGAAACCGACCGAGCAGTGTGGCGTGGGTTGGGTGGTGTGCCTTCAATCTGGAAGCCACCGACGAACTCAGCCACGGTCTCGACGGGTCGGATAGTGGCGGACAGGGCAATGCGCTGGAACTCGCCGGACATCGGTACGAGACGTTCTACGGCTGTCGTTAAATAGGTGCCGCGTTTTGTGCCCACTACGGCATGGACTTCATCGAGAATCACGGTTGAGATGCCCCTCAGTATTGACCGACCACCAGCGGAACTTAGTAGCAGGTTCAGGCTTTCGGGGGTGGTTATCAGTATCTCCGGTGGATGGCGCTGCATTTGAAGTCGGTCTGATGGCGGCGTATCGCCGCTGCGGGTGCGGACAGATATGTTGGGAAAGCCCGCTCCCGCCTCTGTGAAGCTCTTCTCAAGCTCACTGAGTGGGCCGAGCAGGTTCCGCTGGATATCATTGTTGAGGGCTTTCAGGGGCGAAATGTAGAGGATACTGGTATGTCCCGTGGGAAACTGCCCCGTGACTAGTTGGTTGATTGCCCAGAGGAAAGCAGCCAGTGTCTTTCCGCTCCCGGTTGGTGCCGTGATGAGAAGGTGCTCACCGCTGGCTATTTTCTGCCAGCTCTGCTCCTGGACCTCGGTTGGCGTGCCAATCTGTTCAGTAAACCAGCGGGTGATAAGAGGGTGAAATTGAGAGAGAGCACTCACGTGTTACTCCGCAGTCGAAATCTACCGCTATTTTACTCTGACTTCTTGGAAATAGAAAGCTCTGTTTAGTGTTTATGTATCAGGTCATATAAGTCATATAAAGAGAAAAATCCCGGTAAATCCGGGATTTTTCTCTGCACAAGCTAGGTCGCCACTGTAATCCCTAGTTTGGTATCCTCTTTATGGCCCCGCTACTGTTATTACCGAGGGCACAACGTTATCCTCGGGTGCATATTCCATGCCGTCACCGGTTATATCAATAACTTCTATCGTGTGTTCGTCATGTGAAGTAACAATGAAATTTGCCGCGGCCCAGCCATTTTCGTCTGTTGTTACTGTCATCCTCGTTTCACCTCCGCCAGGCGCAGTCATTTCGAGGGTCACATCTGCTCCGGGTACAGCAATAGCGTTGGCATCCCAGACAGAAACAACAACACGAATTTGACAGAAAGGTGTTCCGCATATGTGAGTACCAGACATCTCACCTACACTGACTTTCTTTGTGAAAAACTCCAGGGTGGTTTCGCTTTCGCCACTGCAACCAGCGGTGACACCATCATCGGTGACAACTGCATCCGGGTCGACTGCCGTGGCTCTGAAAGTCCACTGCGAATCCAAAGTGCCACCGGTAGCGGTGATAATGATGATAACTTCGTCGTCACCATTAGGGTCGCCGGCCGCTTCGATCGCTTCCGGGCCTCCGAGAAGGGGGGCACAATTCACATCTCCGTAATCGCTGAGCAGCGTCCAGTTAAAACTCCCGGCACAGTCCCTTAGATTCTTGACCGTGACAATGCAAAAGACCGTTCCACCGGGACCGGGAACGGGGTAGGGCCCGTCATTGGTCACCACCAGCAACGGGATACACTTACCGCCGACTAAAGGTAACCTGATGATGTGGTCTTCCACCTCACCTGAAGTGAATGCGCCACCGCTGCCGTCCCAGTCTGTGTCTGTTATCATCTCACTGGTGAGTGCCAGGCGTGCCCAGGCACCATCGGGTAACCGGTTACCGTTGGAGAAGGCGAATGATGGTGGGGTGACTGGAGTATCACCAGGTGTAACCGAAACAGAGTAATTCTTGACCACCCATTCCGCTTCACCACCTCCAGCTACTCCACCCCACTCACCGTCCATATTCAGGTCAATCAGGACGTTGAGGTAATAGGTTCCGCTGGTATTGCTGTGTACCAGTATGGTTAAGTCGGTTGGTGGCGGAATAGAAACTAGGTTAATGAAGTAGTTGGTAATACCGTCATCGGAATCGGTATTGGTGAGGTTGGGGACACCGTCAGGGTCTGCCGGGTCGTTAGCGCCTGCTTCCATGCTGGCAGTGAGTCCCAGCGTGACCTCACTGATGCTGAGAGTATAGGCACCGTTTGATGCTAATAACGTGGGGAAATTGCCAATCTGGGCAAAGGGTGAGGGATAACCGGTACTGCCGCCATCAGGGGCATCACCGTAGTCACCGGTATCCTCCTCTTCTTCTTCCTCCTCCTCTTCTTCTTCCTCCTCTTCTTCTTCTTCCTCCTCCTCCTCTTCTTCCTGCTCACCGTTGACTACGTCGGTGGTTTTCTTACAGCTGGCACCCATCATAACCAGACTCAATGTTACAAGCACGACAAGAAAGTATAAGAGTATTTTCTTCAAGATTTGAGTCTCCTTTCTCCTGATTATTCGCTAATACTACATAGTAACGCTAACCTTGTCAAACCGTGTGTTGTGCAGATGCTTGAATGACAGTTGAGGGTGATATGTCTGGAACGTATTGCCTCACAAACGGCCCCAGAAGAGTGCCCCGCAACCGACAATCTCTACGTTGCTTTCCGTAAAGTGTCGGGCAAGGCTCTGTTTCAAGCCCTCGACATCGTCCTGCTTATTTGTCATGATTCCCAGGAGATTGCACCAGTAAAAGAAAGAGGTCGCCAACAAACTCCGCTTGACACCACCGTAGAGAAAGGTGGTACCGAACAGGACACCACCGGGGTTGAGCAAGGCTCTCAGGTCTTTGAGGATAATGCCCTTGGCCTGCATGGTAAAGGGCAGGCAGTGTAATAGGTAGTTAATACCAATAGAGTCAAAGGGAGGGCCGTCAATCTCAAGCGGCTCAAGGGCGTTTTGGCAGTAGGTCAGAGGGGAATATCGTGCCAGTTTCTTCCGGGCGATTGTCAGGCTATTATGTTTCAGGTCCACCAGCACGAGGCGGGGATTGGGTACCGGGAAGGTGCATCTATCGAGGAAATAGCCAGTACCGACGCCGATATCAAGGTGGTTGGCTGATACATGCTGGTTATACAGCTCTAAGACGTTGTCCGATGGACAGTTCCAGATGAGGCGGCTCATCAGACCGAGGGCAAGACGGTCATATATAGCAAAAAAACCCTTGGTGTATAATGCCTGGCTTGCCCAGAGACGTCGTGGTGAAACCTCGATATTAGCTGTTTCGTTCACTGGTGCCTATATTAGCACCAACGGTTTGACTATGCTAGAGCTTCTCGCTGGGCTGTCCGTCGGGCGAGAGCCCCAATTATTCCTATCACTACCAGTATGAGACCAATGAGGATAAAGGCTTCAGGGGCAACATCCGACCAGGTGCCTCCCTGCTGGCTGATTTCAACCACCGGCTGGACAATATAGTATGTGGGGAAGATACGGCCGACCCACTGCGGGATATCGGGGAAAAGGTAAACGAAGGCCGGGGCATAATACAATATACCGATGGCTTTATTGATGGCAAACAGGCTGGTGATGTCCTTAATAAAAGCACCGAGCATGATACCGAAGGCGGACGCCATTACCGCACCAAGTGCCAGCATACCGACGAGCAGAAGTGGTTGTGCACCGAAAGCCTGATTTAAGACGAGTATCAGCACTCCCATGAAGGTACTGATGACGACGCCGACCAGTCCTTTACTCAGGAATATCTCTGCCAGTGAGGCTGGTGTTATCGCCAGAGCAGACAGGGTACGCTTTTGCTTCTCGTCCACTAGGGATGTGGCCGGTACCATGATTCCACCAAATACGATGGCCATCAGTACTATGATAGGCAGAATGCGGTCGTCCCACGGGATACTCTCGTCATCACCCAGTGTAGTAGTGACTATCTCAACTGGCACTTCCTGGCCGGCAACGTCTCTTATCATATTGTCGATAGTAGCCCGCAGCACTATCCTTTGCTTGGCTAGGCTCTCACCCCAGACATAGGCGGTGATCTCTGGTATCTGCCCCTGTTCCAGGAGACTATCGAAGTCAGAGGGAAGCACTATACCCATGTCTAAGGCTCCGTCTTCGACTGCTTTTCTGAGCTTTTCCGGTGAATCATATTCCCGGCCGACCATTGAATCGGACTCTGTGATAAGGTTCGTTATCCGCGAGTCCCCTTCATCACTGACTCCCAGCCTGGGTTTCTCTGAAAAGAGGTTGCCGAAGACCAGGGTTAACACCAGAGAGAGTACCAGCGGCATTATAATGGCTATGATGAAGATAAAGCTCTTCGAGCCATACCGAAACTCCTTGCCCAGCAGAATGCCGACCCGCCTCAGGCTCATGTTAGCTTCCTCCTCAATGCAATGATACCAAGCCCGAAGAATGCAATGTCAAATCCAAGCAGTATCAGCAGGTTTTGCCAGACATCTCCCCAGCCAAGTCCGAAGTTAGCGGAGAGGTGCACGGTATCCACGAGGTAGTAGGAGGGAATTACCTTGACCCAGTCTGACACTGTTCCTGGGAACATGACTCCGAACGCAGGCACGGCGAGGATAATCATCGCAGGGAGGCCCCAGGCCATCACCGACATCAGGTCTTTCCCTGCCGAACCCAGCAGGAAGCCGATTCCAGTGACCAGGAGTGAGGCCAGGAGCAGGGTTAGCAATATTATTAACGGCTGCTGGTTCAGTCCGCCAGTGGCAAGCATGAACAGCAGCGCCTGACCAAATGCCAGCGACACACCGGTAATTCCCTTAGCGAGGAAAAGGCCTTTTATTGTCATCGGTGTAATCAGCAGGGCCTGTGCGGTTCGACTCTCGATTTCCTCGCTGATGAGGCTTGAAAGGCCGAGGGTCTCTGTCAGAATAATGAAGATGGCAAAGAAAGGAAGTATCCGGTCACGGGGTGGTATCTGCCTGCCGAGCATGTCGGGCCCGATGATTTCCTCGGATATATCAACCGCTAGCATCTGCCCGCTCTGCATGTAGGCCAGCTCCTCGATGAGGCTGGTAACAGCGTCTTTCAGCTCTTGCGGGGTATCTGCGGCGAAATAAACATCGACGGTTACTTTGCTTCCTGTAGCCAGTTTTTCCATTATGTCCGGCGGCAGAGCGATGCCGGCCAGGTAACAGCCTTCGGTGACACCCTCTTCAAGGGTTTCCACCGAGTCAACCAGTTCGATCGATAGACCTTCTCCCTGAACTTGCTCAAAGATAGGGGGAAGTACTGGTGCATAGAGGCCTATGTCCAGCGCCTCGTCAACCGAACTGGGCATGAAAAAGTAGATACCTATATAGAAAACGATACCCAGGACGCTTATAAAGGCGAAGAAGCGGTTTCTGAAGAAGAGGGTGAGGTCTTTGGCGACCAGTGCCCGGATAATTGGCCAGCTCATTCAGTAAGTCCCCGCCCCGTGATATCGATGAAAATGTCCTCCAGGCTGGCCTCTTCGCTGTGGATGGTGACCACTTTTTCCCGCCCAAAAAGCTCCTGAACAGCCCCGGCTGTCTCCGGCTGGTCCATAATAATCTCCCGGCTCTCCAGGTCACCGTCAGGGCCTGCCACCTGAGCCCGAAGGGCACGTTTACCGTATTGCTGCTTGAGATTGTGGGGGGTATCCAGCGCCACTATCTTACCCTGGTTGATAAAGCCAACCCGGTCGGAGAGCTTGTCCGCCTCCATCATGTCGTGCGTGGTGAGGAAAACGGTTGCCCCTCGCTCCCGCTCCTCCAGGATGACCTTACGGATGTTATCCGCCGATGCTGGGTCGAGACCATCGGTCGGCTCGTCGAGGAACAGGATGCTTGGCTGATTTACCAATGCCCTCGCTACCATGAGGCGCTGCTTCATCCCTTTGGAGTACTCCTCGACGCGGTCGTGCTCCCGCCCCTCCAAGCCGACTCGCTCCAGGAGAGCACCGGCGTCGAAATGCGGGACGCCGAAGAGGCGGGCAAACAGCTTCAGGTTTTCTTCGGCACTCATCTTTTCGTAAAGGTTGGTTATCTCGAAGCAGACCCCTATCTGTGCCTGTACCTTTTCCGGGTCGTGTGCAACATCGATACCGAGTACCGTTACTTTGCCTTCTTTAGGCTGGAGTTGTCCCGTCAGCACCTTGACGGTGGTTGACTTACCAGCGCCGTTCGGACCGAGGAAGCCGAGTATCTCACCCTCTGCTACCTTGAAACTGATGTGGTCTACAGCAAGCAGCTGGCCGTAGCGGTAGGTGAGGTCTTCGGCAACAATCGCATCTCCAACCATGATATCTCCTCTCAGGATTCGGTCTCATTCCATTCTACTATACCTGATACTACTATAATAACCCATGATAGATGTAGTAACATAGTAACGTCCACTATAATGAGAGTTGGGAAGCGGTGAATAGATGAAGTCGGGTCCGTTACCTGCGGCCATAATATTTGACCTAGATGACACTATTCTGGCATATGGTGACCCGGAGGAATGCTGGCGGACCGTCTGCAGTGGGTTTGTGTCCCGCGTTGGCGTTTCCAGTGTTGATGAATTACTGAGTGCCATCAACAAGGCGCGGGACTGGTACTGGGGCGATTTGGAGAGACACCGGCGGGGGCGACTTGTCCTGTCAGACACGCGACGGGGAATAGTCGCTATGGCATTTTCGCAGCTTGGTATCAATGCTCCGGAGGTCGCTATCGAGCTGGCGGACGCCTATGCGGAGATGAGAGAAGGTGGGGCGCATCCCTTTCCCGGTGCCATCGATACTATCCAGCACTTTCGTGACCGGGGTATCCGACTCGGTCTGGTTACCAACGGCGGTGCGGAAATGCAGCGCGGCAAGATTGAGCGCTTCGGGCTGGTGCCGTATTTCGACTGTATCCTTATCGAGGGTGAGTTCGGGGCAGGTAAGCCGGATAAAAGCGTCTTTCGTCACATACTGGAGCAATTGGGTGTAGCAGCAGGTGATACCTGGATGGTAGGTGATGACCTTCAGCGTGACATCGCCGGGGCGCAAGCACTGGGTCTGTTCAGCATCTGGGTGGACTGGCGGGATGGTGGACTGCCGGAGCCCAGCCCGGTGCAGCCCGACCGTATTATCAGAAGTATCATAGAACTGAAATAATGTGGTCTGGCTTCTGTTAAGTGGTCAAGTGGACGTATCAATGTACTTTTGCACTAATAGATCGCTATAAGAAACTGAAATTAAGTCTTCTTGAGAAATCTGGAACAAGTCCATGAATGATTGACATTGCTCTAATAGCTTCTCTTTGCTTATGCTGTTATCTTTAGCAATAGCTTCGATTTCGATAAAAGTTCCAAGTTTTTCAACAGTGTCAATATGGAACTTCACGTTGTCGATAAAGTATATCTCTCTATGTTTGTCCACGACAACTAAAATGCCAAGAGCTTTGGTTAGGATTTCTTTTAAAGGAGATTCGGGGTCAGCCTCAAAAAGGGTTACGTTCGATTGTTTGGGGCCTGGCTCGTTTTCTCTGTCATAGAAGACTAAAGAACTCTCGATTCTCCCTTCTCTTAGTTTTAACCTGCCGTAATTAACATTGAAGTATGTATCAATCTGATGGTCGGTTCCTTTGAAATCGGCCTTTCTTAATTTCAAGATTTCTCTGACCCTGTCTTGGTTATTTGATTTTGCTTTAATCTCGATAATTAAACGTTTCATGTCTACGCTACAATCCTGTTTGCCGTTAATTTTTAAACTTGGTTATCTTAAATCTCACATCCGTTGGCTGTCAATGTTGGCTGATAGATGGGGCCGCCACTACCTAATAGTGTATGAAGTTGCCGTTATCAGGGGGTAGCCGTTACAATTGATGGATAATAATCTTGTGAGGTTTGCAGAAGTGAGTCCACTTAATCAAGAGAAGTCGGGTAAACCAAGGATATTAATAGTTGGCGGGGTTGCGGGTGGGGCGTCCTGTGCGGCACGGGCACGGAGGTTATCGGAGGAGGCGGAGATTATCATATTTGAGCGTGGGCCGTACGTGTCCTTTGCTAACTGCGGTCTACCGTACTACGTTGGTGATGTTATCAAGAAAGAGGAGAACCTTCTATTAGCTACGCCGCCGTATTTCCGGGGAAGATTCAATATCGATGTCCGGGTGCATAGTGAGGTTACAGCACTCGACCGGCAGAAGAACGAGGTCGAGGTCAGGAATATCGACACTGGAGAGACCTATCGAGAAGGCTATGATGCCCTGGTTCTTTCTCCCGGGGCGGCACCTGTCCGGCCATCACTGCCCGGCATTGACCTGCCCGGTATCTTCAGCCTGAGAACGATTCCGGATAGCCACCAGATAAGGGAATGGATTGTGGAGCAGGGAGTCAAGCGGGCAGTTATCGTCGGTGGTGGGTTCATCGGGTTGGAGATGGCCGAGAACCTGGTCAGTCGTGGTATTTCAGTCAGTATTGTGGAGATGCTGCCACAGGTAATGCCGTCACTTGACCCGGAAATGGCGGTGCTGGTACAGGACCATCTGGTTGCTAACGGAGTGTCCCTGCATCTTGGTGATGCTGTTGCCGGGTTCGAGTTGGGTGCTGAAGGCCATGGAATTGTCGTTACTACGCAGGCAGGGGAGAAGCACCCCTGCGATATGGTCATCCTGGCTATCGGCGTCCGTCCTGAGATAAAGCTGGCCAGGGAAGCGGGTCTCAAGATAGGCGACTTGGGTGGCATACGAGTTGATGACCGGATGCGTACCAGTGGCGGCCGGATATGGGCAGTCGGTGATGCCGTAGAAGTCCGGGATATTATCAGCGGGGAGTGGACGCTCCTCGCATTGGCTGGGCCGGCCAACCGGCAGGGACGGATTGCTGCCGATGCAATCCTGGGACGCGATTCCAGATTTCGTGGTGTCCAGGCTACGGCGGTATGCAAGGTCTTCGACATGGTGGTTGCCTCGACTGGTGCCTCGGAGAAGGCACTGCAGCGTTCCGTCAAAACAGCACACTATGAAAAGGTCTATCTGCAGCCAACCCATCATGTCGGCTATTACCCTGGAGCGAAGCCCATCATGATGAAGTTTATCTTTTCAATAGAAGGAGGCAGAGTCCTTGGTGTCCAGGCGGTTGGTGAGGATGGGGTTGAGAAGCGTATTGACGTTATTTCGATGGCGATTCAGAAAGGTGCCACTGTCTTTGACCTGGAAGAGGCTGAGATGTGCTACGCACCCCAGTTTGGTGGTGCCAAGGACCCGGTGAACCTTGCCGGGATGGTCGCTGCCAATATGCTGCGAGGAGATTCTCCTGTGGCCCACTGGGACGATGTTAATCAGGGAAAAGGGACAGTTCTGGATGTCCGTACTCTTCGGGAGTTTACTGCTGGTCATTATGAAGGTGCCATCCATATTCCTATCGATGAGCTTAGGGAACGGCTGGGCGAACTGCTGGGGGATGGCGAGGTGCTGGTCTACTGCCGGCAGGGACACAGGTCATACTACGCCACCCGGATTCTGCGTCTTAACGGGTTCAACGCCAGGAACGTTTCGGGTGGAATATTGACCTACAATATGCAAAGACGGGCTGGTATGCGTTAGAGTTAGAGCAGGCAATATACTAGGGCATCGTTCGCTCTAGCCTGAATCGACAGTGTATCCTTCTAGGATATTTTTGGGTACCTCATTCAAGAAGATACGCGACCGATTGCGTGGCGGCTATGTGGAGAGCGTATCTTCCGGGGGGAATTCGTCCTCTGACGGGTAGTTCGGACTCTCCGTCTCTATAAGAGATGGTATGTCCTTACCGGCATCGTCGATTGTTTCAAGTTTGGCATCGACCTGCTGTCGTCTCTGCTCTAGCCTGGAAGCAAGACCGGTTGCTTCGGCATAGTATTTTTTAACTTTCTCCACATCCCTCAGCTCCGATAGTATCACAGAAACATCGATGGAACTTCTCATCCTGGGATAATCACCTTCCCTGATAACGGCGTCGGGGGTGAGGGCTTTCATGTGCTCTCCAACCTCTTTGACGAGGCTCAGACTCATTTCCTTGGTAGGAGCAGTAATAAGATAGAGTGCTCTGCCTGCATCGGCGGGATTGCATTCGAAGGAGAGCTCACTGATAGCCTTGTCCATTGCCTCAATTCCCCGGTCGGTTGCTGCACTCTTCTCCCGGAAGCTGCTAGACCTCCAGAATGCAAGCCGAATGGACGGTAGCTTCATACTACCGTGGCCGATAATTGTCCATCCTGATAGGGTTTGTTTCACATCGCCGGCATCAAGTACTCTTGTACCCAGGTGTCTGGCCCTCTTTTCTTCTCCGGCGCAGAGTATATTGTAGAATGGCTCTACAGTCTGCTGGTTAATCCAGCCCAGGTTGCTTCCGGAAGAGGCGTCTTTGTCGACATATCTCTGATTGTCCACCAGAAATATCGCATCAGCTACGGTGCTGCATGACTTAAGGCACGTTGCTGTGTTGTAGACTGTCCGCTCTTCCGTGTGCTCTTCATGCTCGAAGGGCAGGACAATGAGGTTGTAGAGTGGTTTGTCCAGGTAACGTTCTTTGATTATCTGTGATATTACGGGTAATGCTCCCGAACCAGTACCTCCGGCGGCACCGGCAATCAGCAGGAAGGCGTCCGAATCATGGAATCGCGATGTTCTCCTGATGGCGTCAATTACTTTGTCGGCATCTTCCCGGGCTATCTGAGCGCCAAGGTCGTTCATCTTACCGACGCCATGACCGGCAGTCTTTCGCCCCCCAATTAATATCCTGTGATGGTAATCAGCCTTTATGCTGCTCAGGCTGCTCAGGTCGGCTAGGTCAGTATTCACCGCGTAGACGCCGGTGAGTACCTGGAGCCGACGCCTGAGGCGGGCCCTTCTGTTCATCCGGGCGAATTCATCGGCAATGTGTGAACCACATTGTCCTAGTCCGATAACCATTAGCTGCATTTTTCACTCTCTTTTGTCCGTTACCGGAGCCAGGCCATGGCTTTCCGGTTTGGCACATTTTCTCTTTGGACTTACACGGTGCTTCTAGTCGCACAATACACGCCCTGCTGGAACTCGATTGTAGTTCTCTGGCGGCACTTTGTCAATAACTCGGGCAATGATGTCTTACCCTCTTATGTTATTACCTGCTTTGGAAATATCGGTTGTCCAGTCATCTTGTTGTGCTTTACCCTCCTCCTGTTTGCGGGCGCTGTTTCGCTCTGCCACGTAGTCGCACACGTGACTGGCGATGTCTTCGATGCAAGTGAGGAGCTCTCGGGAAGGTAGTTGTTGCTGATTATAGCTCATAGTGATGCCTATCTTATCCCCGGAGGACGCCGTGATGCGCAGATTGTCTGGGAGGTTGGTGTAAAAGTGTCTGAGAAGTCGGCTGTTCAGGTTCCTGTCTGTTCTTAGTCTGTCTACCAGGAGAGGTAGCCGACCCCATTCGAATCCGCGCCACTCGAATTCGGTCTTGCCGTCGGCTGTCTGTACTGTGACAATGTTTGTCAATATCGGTATTCTGTACAGTGTCATCCCTGGCTCCGGGGTTATCATATAGCTTATCTCGTCCAGTGTCGTGGATTTCTCCTCACCCTTTCTGGTAACCTGCCAGATTTCTATCGACTGTATTCCCCTGAGCCAGACATTGGTAGTCACCAATTGACGTAGTATTACAGGGTAGCCATCTTCTCGGGTACGTACCACCTTACGCTTCACCTTCTGTATCTCAGCTTTGACGCCGATACTTCTCAGGTGTTCCACCAGCTGCACTTCCGTCTGGTGTATTAACCGCTTTCTTGACCGTTTTGAAAGCAACCAGAAGAGCATCCCGAGGAAAGCCAGGCCTGCCAGGATGCCCCCTATTATTACCAGTGCTTGCCAGCTCATAATGGCTTCCACTCTTACCAGGCAATAATGCTTTGGGACTTGAGTCTATCCTTCTAGCGGTAGATTGTCAATATTAGAGGGCGCGGCGTTGCTTTCGTGGCTGTAGCAATTAGAGGGTTGCGTTGTTCCAGACACAATGGCTGCCCAGGAACCAAAGGTCGTTCGTTTATTCCATTGGCCCCCGGGCTGCCAGCACCGGTTCAAAAGAAATCTTCTCAGTTAATCAGGGCTTACGGCTGCCATTTACCGGTCATAACGATTCCACTGGCTACGATCGTGCCAACATGTCCCTGTGCGTCTGGGATGAAGACTAAATATGCATCAAAATTGCCGTTTCCCTTGGCACCGTCAATTACGTTCCAGTGACCACTGAGTGACAACATCGGCAGGTCTACGAATACGTCGGGATCAACCTCAACTGGGACAAGCTCAAGCGGGCTAATCTTGCCGTTTACGTTCAAAGTGATGTTGTCTGCTTCAAAGGTTCCATGGAAATTTCCTGCCTGGGTTACTAAGACCACATTGGCCTTATAGGTCATGGTGAAAGCCCCATTTAGGGCTCCCGAAATATTACCAGATATTTCGCGTTCCTGTACGATCCACCGGCCACTATTACCTGCAGGAAACACATCACCGAAAGTAATGTCAGTGATTTCGCCAGTGGCAATAGTAGGAGCTGGTGGTTTCGCGGCCAGCGCAGTCGCTGGCATTACCATAGTGAGAATCAGGGTAAGAACCAGACCGAGTAGTAATATTTTCCTCTTCATTTTTGTGCCTCCTTGGTAGTTATTTTACTCCCCTGTTTCTTTGGAATAGCTTATTTGAACTGAGGCCGGGAATGTTCGTTATAACTCCATGTACCTAGCTGGTAACTGCGACCGGCATCTGCAACTGTCGCAACACGCTCGTTTCATCTTCATAGAGTTCTATACAGGCATCCACTACCTTCGGGTCATAGAGAATACCTTTTTTACTGATGATTTCTTTCATGGCATAGTCTAAGCCGAGGGCCGGGCGATACGGTCGGTGGGATGATATCGCCTCAATAACATCGGCTACACCGAGAATCCTGGCATCGAGTATAATGTCGTCACCAGTCAGGCCGTCAGGATAGCCGGAACCGTCCAACCTTTCATGGTGCTGAAGGACTGCCTCTTTAACCGGCCAAGGAAATTCGATCAGTTCCAGTATGTTGTAGCTTACTTTCGAGTGACTCTTTATGATATCGAACTCGGTCTTGTTCAGCCTGCCGGGTTTACTCAGGATCTCGGCGGGGACCGAAAGTTTACCGACGTCGTGTAGCAAGCCAGCGCCCTGAATCCCTCTCACATTCCATTCAGATAGACCCATAGCCCTGGCAATGCTTGCGGCTAGGTCGGCGACTCGCTGTTGATGCCCAGCAGTGTATGGGTCTCTAGTTTCGACGACTAACGACATGGCGTGGATGATGCCGTCCATGGCCTCCAGTAGCTCGCCATGTTTCTGCTGTATGTTCTCATAGGCAAGGGCGTTTTCGATGCCGATGGCAACTGCTCCCGATATTTTCTGCAACAGGTGCCGGTCCTCGGGTGAGTATCGTTGATTGGATAACTTGTTGCTAAGGAGCAATATGCCAACGAGATTATCATCGGTTTTCAGGGATACTAACAACTCGATGCGGTTTCTCGCCAGAGCGGCTTTCTCATTATCCGTCAGGATGCTTAGAGTAGGGCTAACGTCTGTGTCGTTGATATCGACAGGATAATCCTGGTCTTTCATGGTCAGGGTGAGCAGACTGTTAGCTTTAAAGGACAACTCTACAGGCTGAGTCTGTCCGTAATAAGAATGCGTAGTGAAATCACCTGTCTTTGGGGATGGTAAAAGTAGAAAGGTGGAGCGGCTTTGCATGCCGTTGGCGACCGACGTGACCAGTGATGATGCCAGCTGGTCGATGTCGATGATATGTTTTGTTTCTGACGTAAACCTCTTCAGAGTCTGGAGGTGGTCATATCTCTCACGGAAGAACCACCGGTCAACGATGCTCTGGAAGATAGGTAACACTGGCTGAAAAAGCGTTATCGCGATAATAGTAATGAGTACGGAGACAAAGGTAATCGTCAGCGAGATAGGACTCAGTGCTGTCTCAAAAACACTGCTGAGCAGGAATATCAGACCACCGAAGACACTCAGGAGCAGTAGACCAGTCAGCGCATAAGCGATACTCTTACGGAGCATCACTTTCATTTCGAGCAGGTCGTACCTTAACATGGCGATGGTAGCCAGGGCACAGAAGACGATGTTGCCAACGATGCCGAGGGGGTACATGCTGACGCCTAGCGGTGGAAGGTAGTCAGTAGTGCCGCCGATAAACATCACTATCATGCCGGCGATGATATACTGGCCGCGAATCCGCTCGTCCATATTGATGGAGCGTCTGCCGTGCTTCACTAGGGTAATGAGTCCCAACACCAGCGGTGCATAAGCGCTGGCAACGTAACCGGCGAAGAGTGGCCCGATAACAGGAGCCTTGCCGTACCACATTGGTTGCATACCTTTAACGATGAGGTCGGTTGGGATGAGGATGATGCAGGTGATGTAGAGAGCATGAACCAGGTAGAAGGTGATTTTTCGCGGTTTGGTGCTAGTAAGACTGATGGTGAAGCGATAGAAGAAGAAAGCACCACTCAGTATAGCAACGAAGACGAATCGCTCCCAGAACAGGGCAGTGGTCAGGCTTGAAGAGTTACGCATCAGGAAGATGAATGTGCCCCAGAGACTCATACTGAAGAGGAAGAGGAAGAAGGGCCTTCTGGCGACATGCTGCTTACCCCTTACTGCCAGGACCACTAACAGCACCAAGGTGAGAGTGATTTCTACCAGTGGTATTATCAGATAATCGTTCATCTTCAGCTACTTTTTACAATCCTAAGAGTTTTATTCTTGATGTCAGTCTTGGCTACACTCTGATTACTTCCCGGGCACTGCTGAGATACAATAATTCCCGAATGACTTCATCTGAGGCGTTCATCCGTGGTGGTTTACGTTGAAGCAACTCGGCTCCAGTCTCCTGCTTCCGGGTGTAATAATCTGCAAAAGTACCAGGATTTAGTATTGTAACCTCAAGAGGTTGATTGCCTATCATCTGCTCCAGGTCACGATACCCCGGATCAATCTCCGTCAGCTCACTCTGTAGTATTGCTGCTATCTCCGTTGCTGAACGGGTACCGTCCGTCTCAATATAAAGATGAAGTGTAATCCTGTCGCCATCGATTTCTTTACGAATTGTCCAATCCTCGTGCTTGCAGTTAGCGCCGGCGATTGCCTGGACGACTGTTTTTTCGCTCATCCTAGTGAAACCGGCGACATCGAGCAGGTCATCGGCTCTACTTTCAAAGGTGATTTGCGGTAGGCAAACCTGGGCTTCTGTGTCTTCCAGTGCCGTGATTTCGATGAGGTGTCCGAGGCGATACCTGATGAATGGCATCCCGTGGAAGCTGGTGATGACCAGTTCGTAGCGTTTACCCGGCTCTACCTCAGGGAGCAGTACCGTACTTGGTTGGGCGAAGATGTTGTCCCGGCATGCGAGCCATTCTTCCTCCTTTGCAGGGCTATTATCCCTGCTTCAGTGCAGCCGTGTAGCTCATAAGGATACCTCCCCCAGGCCTGATAGACTTGCTCCCGATAGCTACGGGTGTCAATCCCCCAGCCAATTAAGGCTTTAACCGGCCAGAGGTCCTTGGGCAATATGTTCCTGTGCTCCAGTTTGCTGCGTAGGAGGGCACGGATGAGTCGATAGAGCACGGCGGGATGCTTGCGAAGTTTCGAGTTTTTTTTATTCTGGGAAAGCTCACTGAAGTCGTTGCTGAGCTTGACCAGGACGCTGGTCATGGCGACGAGGACATCTACGCCAGTCCTCAGGGAGACCTCGAAGCCCTTGGTTACCTTGTCCTTGAAGTCCATATTGTCGTGTTCGTCGGGAGGCATGACGGCTTTCAGGTTGAACGTTTGGTATGCCCCGTTAGCCAGTACTCCTGATAGGTAAGGAACTGGTGCCACATTGAACAGCACCTTATCACCCTCCATTAGGTCGCTTTGGCCCCTCCGTTTCGAGCAGGCCAGGATGAAAGCTGTCATCAGATTGTCTAATGTGTGGTAGTAGAACTCGCGAGTGTAGGGGACTCGTTTGAAGGTGCCGGAGCCTCCCGAGGTATGGGCCCAGGTGAATGGCTTCTCTGGCAGGGCGTCTTCGTTGCCTGATTCGAACTCAGGTGCATAATACTGATATGTGCTCAGAGGAACCTGACTGCGGAATTCCCTGACACTTCTCGGAGTCCGGTCACCTATTAGCTTTCTTGCTAGCGGGGAATTCCAGATTCTTTCGAGTTGCTGGACCAGGAGAGTTTCCTGGACAGCCATAAATTGTTCAGTAGTGAGGTCTAGGAATCCACAGTGCTTCTGCCAAACCCGGCCATTGTCTGACTGTATCATGGGATATCTGATGCTTCTCAAGCTGTCCTCCGTTCCACTTTAGCGATGGATGGTCTATTGGACACACGTTATGGCACGTGGTGTGCCAGACTAATCCTCGCAAGTTACTATATGCCGCTATTACCAAACAAAGTCTAAAAAACAGGGGTGAAATCCTAAACGTTTTCTAAACATACCTTTCTTTCGTACTGGTACTTAAAGTCTAGTTAGAGCAGGTCACAAAAGCGTCACAAAATTAGCCTGAGTCATCACAAAGGAAGCACAATCGAAGGGAGTAGTCATTTAGTACGAACTGATGTGAGGAGGGGCAGGGGCTGATTTGGGTGTTGAATGAGAGAGGGCCTTACTGGGGTAGGCGCAGGCGAACCAGGAAAGCACGAAGGGCGACTCGGCAATGTGGCAGCTTGCCTCGCTGTAGCTCTAGCTACTATTGGATCATAGGATACATACCCAGAGACTGAGAGCTACTAGGTAATTGAGATTACCCCCTGCTTGATGGCAAGTACTACCGCTTCAGTACGGGCGTTGGCATTAAGTTTGCGCAAGATTGAAGTGACATGATTCTTAATGGTTTGCTCGCTGATGCCTAATTCTATCGCAATCTGTTTGTTGAGGAAGCCTTTGGCTATGTAGTCGAGAATCTCAATCTCTCTGGGAGTCAGTGGTGACAGGATGTCCTCAGCATCACTCTTCCATGAAAGTTTTTGGAACTGGGACAGCACCTTTTCTGCTACTCTGGGGCGGACGGCCAGGCTCTCGTTTATGGGATGTTGACCACTGGCGATTTGTTCCACGGCCATTACCAGTTCATCGCTGCCTATTTCCTTGTCTAGACAGGCTGCGGCCTGTACCTTGAGTGCCTGGAAGAGCTGGTCATCGTTAAGGTTCGCCGTAAGTAGGATAACGCCAATGCTTGGTGAGCGCTGCCTGATTCTGCGGGCCAGCATCAGGCCATGTTCATTGGTGTCATCGATATCTACGATGGCGACATCCGGTGGGGAAGTATCTATGCTATCCAGCACTCCATCGCTGACCTCAACCGAATCTATGATTTCCACTTGCTCAGCACTGTCTAGCGAGTGGGCTATGCCGTGCCGGATTAGGGATTGTCGACTAACCACGAGAACCCGAATCTTGTTTTTCTCCATATCTCTTGCTCCTTACCCCAGGCTTGCTCACATCCGGAACTAGCTCAGTAGGCATTTCATCTTATCTATATTGTTTCTACATTATTCGAAGTGATATCCCCACAGATAGTTTGAACTATATTTGGGAAAAACGCAACCGGTTATTTTGCTGTTTTGGTGGGATGCCCTCGGTTCCTTGAGAATCTTCGGGGTTGAAAGTGGTGTTGGCGTTGCTCTGGTTACCGCCATTACGTTTGGCCTGATAAAGTGCTGTATCGGCGGCGTTGATCAGGTCGTTGACACCGGGACCACCGGCGGGCCAACTGGCTATGCCAAGACTGCACGTAATCGGGATGTTTATCTCTCGGGTGACAGAAGCCACCTGCTGACGAACGCGCTCGGCTACCGCCGTGGCGTCATCGGTTGTCGTCTGTGTTAGCAAAATGGCAAATTCGTCTCCACCATAACGAAAGGCCTGGTCAGTGCTCCTTACCGCTGCTTTGATGATGCTACCGACATGCCGAAGGTATTCATCACCAGTGAGATGTCCGTAGGTGTCGTTGATATTCTTGAGGGTATCGATGTCGAGGATAATGAGCGAGAACATGCCCCCATAACGGGAGCAGCGTTTGATTTCATTTGCTATTATCTCGTTCAGCGCCCGACGATTATATAGGCCGGTTAACTCATCAATCCGGGCTGACTCAACTGCCTCACCGTAGAGCCGGGCGTTTTCGACCTGTGCAGTGATTAAGGGGGCCAGCCGCTCGAGGATGCTGATATAGCGGGGACTGTAGTTATGGGGCTGGCGGCTGGCCAGGGTAAAACTGCCGGTCACTTCATCTTCTCTTATGAGAGGAAGGTAGAGAATCGACCGAATTCCCTGCTTGAGGTGGTATTTACTAGTGGTGAATCGGCTTTCCTGAAGAAGGTCGGGCTCTACTGTAGCTACTCTGTTAGCAGCCAGCCACTCGTAGGCGGTGCCTTTAAGCTGTATTCGGTCTCCAGCCTTACGGGCGGAAGCGATATCGGACCAAAGGGCTAGAAAATGAACATTGCCCTCCTCGATTCGCGTAATGGCGGCCCAGCTGATGTCTATTACCTTCCTCAGTTCTTCGGTGAGGCTATACAGCATCCGCTGGATGTCCAGACCAGAAACAATGATTGTGCTGGCATGACTGATTACTAATAACTCTTCTTGGTGCTTCATGCACTGTTCCTGCATGCAGTACAGCGGTAGGGCATGTATAGGCCGTGGTATTGTACTGCCATGCCTCCTATTACCAAAGTATGCTTGGAAGTAACACTTGTCAAGAGCGGCTGGAGCCTGTTGACCAAAGTATCAAGTACCAAAGTACTATCTGGCATTTTTCAGGGTTGGCTGTTTTATGACCATGCGGGTTATTTTACTTTGGTCACCCCTTGGATATGGGGACTTTTTTCTCATGGCAGGGGGATGACTTATGGGCCATTGAACTACGGCATGGTTGTGATAATCTGGATATGAGGGAGGAGTAATTAAACAAGGAGGTTTTGGGTGATGAAGCGGATTTTTAGGGGGTTCCGCTTCGGGGAGAAGGGTTTTACTCTGATTGAGCTGCTGGTAGTAGTGGCCATCCTCGGTGCACTGGCTGCCGTGGCTATTCCCAATGTCGGCAAGTTTATCGGCCAGGGAAAATCCGAGTCCTACGAGACGGAACTACACAACATCCAGACAGCGGTCATGGCCATGCTGGCCGAGAGCACCACTGGGGTGATAAGTCCGTCAGCGACGCAACCCACCGCTGACATGGATCTCGTTGTCACAACGGATACCACACCGCTGCTGCTGAGTGACTATGTGACAGGGCTGAACGCTGACGGCACTGTTAAATCAGACTGTACCTATACGTTTGACGCCGAAGGCGGTGTTACCTAGACAACGCCTTAGCTGTTGTTAGCCATCATGGTAAATTAATACTCCCCGAAAAAGTAAAAGCCTGCAACCTAGAATTAGGTTGCAGGCTTTTTAAAATATTCTTATTTGTTTGTCTGAGACAGGAATGAGGTCATCCGCTGTGCTTGTTCAGCTGATGGGCTCCAGGACTCAACGGCATCCATGTTCACAGAGATATCGCCGTTTGCCGGGCTGTCTGTTTGCTCATCCTTACTGGCAATCCGCCTCTCCACCTGTTCATTGTCATTGCAGAAGGCCAGTACGGTTTCACGAGTGATTAACTTCTCTTGGTATAAGGCGAGTAGAGCCTGGTCAAGTAGTTGCATCCCTTCACGGGTGTGGGTGTGGATTAAGTTCGGGAGCTGGTAGATCTTCCCATCTCTGACGAGGTTCCTTACTGCTGGAGTGGCCAGCATAATTTCAACCGCCGGGACTCGCCCTGTGCCGTCGGCTCTGGGGACAAGGGTCTGGCAAAGCACACCGATGATTAAAGAGGCCAGTCTTGATTGAGCCAGGTGGCGTTCGTGAGGAGGGAAGAGGTCTATGACACGCTCAATTGCCTGAGAGGCGCTCGGGGCGTGACCGGTGGTAAGTATAAGGTGGCCGGTTTCAGCGATAGACAGCGCGGCTGCGGCTGTCTCTTCGTCTCTCATTTCACCGACCAGGATAACATCCGGGTCCTGTCGTAGCACATGTTTCAGCGCTTCAGCAAAGGATATAGTATCAGTACCAAGCTCACGCTGACTGATGGTACAATTGAGGTTAGGGTAGATGTATTCGACAGGGTCCTCAATGGTAACGACGCGGCGACTTTCGTGGTTGTTCAGGAAGTTAATCATCGCTGCCAACGTGGTAGACTTGCCGCTGCCCGTGGGCCCGCTGACGATGAGCATACCTCGGCGTTTCAGGGCCAAATCACGGCATACCTGAGGCAACAGTAGGGCATCGATGCTGGGGATGGCTTGTGGTAGGAGGCGGATGGCAAGAGTGGTTGTTCCTTGCTGCTTGGCCGCATTGCAGCGCATTCTGCCAATATCAGGGATAGTGCAGCCAAAATCCAGCTCCTTGGACTGGTGAAAATCGGCCCTTTCCTTTTCCTGTGTCAGCCAGTCGAGTGCACTGTCAATATCATCGGCTGTCAGTGGGGGCGCCTCGCTCAGAGGGTGTAGCGAACCGTGAATACGCATCACCGGCGGGTTGGAGACGACCAGGTGTAAGTCAGAAGCACCCTGCGATTTTGCTGCACGAAGAAATGATAGAATATCCATCGGTTTACTCCTCTATTGACAGTGCTAGGCGGAACATCATTCTGCCATCCAAATCCCTTCTCATATTGATAATGGAAACTTCTGAGAATATACCACTGGCTTCCAGATTTCGAGCGTACTGTATAACATCAGATTCGCTCATGGATAAAACCTCGACCATCAGCGTGCTGCCGTCATGGCTGATGCTGGATAGTGTTACGTTGCTAGTTAGGTAGGCTGTCGTTACTTCTAGGCAGACATTGAAGTCATCACGCTGCGTGTTGAGAATCTCCAATGCCGAGGTGAAGGTGCCCTGGGATACCTGGGCTTGGGAGAGGGCTTGCTTTTCTTCGAGCTTTCTTTGTTGATTCTGCTCCACGATTCTATTTATTGTTCCCAGTTGGTCGTTCAGTGAGTCGATTCCAGCAGCATTGCTCTGGATGAATGCTATCTGGGAAACAATCGCAGCTACCGCGACCGCGGCAGCGGTTAAGGCGAAGACTCTGGTCAAAGAAAAGGATTTGGGTTGATAGGCGGGGGGTAAGATATCCATATCTGCTACTAGAGATGCGGTCTTACTTCTTGCCGCCAGCTGTTTCAGTGCCAGGCCTAGGTTGACGGTATAACGACTTGGATATGACCCTAACGGATAGCTCACGGGCAATGACAGCCGTGTTACAGGGCGTCCGAGTCTGTCTGATAAAGATTGACATATCTCTGGCTCATCGGCAAGCTCACCCGAGACGTATATCGGGATGCTGGGGATGAGGGGGTTCTCCGGATTCTTAGAGTCGTAGAACTCCATTGTCCTGGTGAGGTCATCCGTGATCATTGGAAGCTTCTTCTGCCAGGACAGCCGCTCATCTGGAGAGATGGGAATAGTGCGGATAGGTTGTGGAATCCCGTCCCCAATGATGACAATGTCGTACTCGGTTGGCTGGACATCAAGCACGATGGCAGTGGGTTCATTCACCATTCGGGCTAGAGCCAGGGATTTTATGTCCATCATGTATGGGGTAAGCTCTGCCCTCCGAAGCGTTTTCAACAGGGCATCCGCCGTATTTCGTGGTACTGCAATTATGAAGACCCGCATTTTCCTCTCGGGGGCGGGAATCACTTTCCAAGCGAGGTAAAGCTGCTCAAGGGGTACCGGGAGGACTTTCGATGCTTCTCTCAGCACCGCTTCGGCCAACATGTTCTCCGGTAGTTGGGGTAGCTCGATGACCAGTGTTAGTGAGTGTAGCCCACTTAAGCCGACATTGACCTTTTTGGTACGCACTTGCCGGTCTTTAAAAAGTTGGACTATTCTGGCAGCAACCTCTTCTTCTTTAACGACGACACCCCCCTCAACCAGTCCTGATTCGAGAGGTGAGTGGGCTCGTTCTCTGATGCTTTTCCCGTCGGTTACGACGAGCCGGATGCTCGTATCATCAATATAGAGAGTGACTACTTTTCTTGCCATGACTATCCACCCTGGTAAGTATAGATTACCAATTCGATATCGACTGAGGGTACACCCTCAGCGGTTGCCTCAGGAATGTTGAGAATGGCTGACCTGACGAGGCCATTGGTGAGGTCGTTATTTAACCGGGTAACGAAATCAAGCAGATCCGGCACATCTCCCTCAGCGACAACATTAATTGGCAGGAGGGAGCAGGAAAGTGCTGCCAGCGTGTCGCTGGACATGGGTGATACCGTAATCGTGGTTAGTGTCACTGAACTGACGTTGGCAATACCGAATAGAGATTCATTGGCTAGAATGCTATCGGCTGGCTGAGATAGCTCTGCCTCGGCAGCATCAACGTCACCAGCTTGTGTCTCAGTGTCGTCCTGCCCAGAGGAGGACTGCTCTGTTTCTAACACGCTCAAGATCAGCTCGGCTGTATCGAGTTCGTCACTCAGGCTGCTTCTCTGCCCCATTTGCCGGATTTGAATTATACCTAAGGCAATGACAATGGCCACAAGCAGGATGCTCGTGCCCCAAACCAGCCATCTTTTCTTAATTTGCTGCAAGGCTGTCCTCCTCTCGAGTCGTTCCTTATCTACCTGCTATGCGGAAAGCCCTGTCGCCCTGTCTTGTTAGATATCATCTGCATAGACTAGAATCCTTCTCCATAGACAGAGAACATGGCTGAAGTCAACGATAGGGCAATCAGACCAATGACCAGACCAATGAGCACGGTCAACGTTGGCTGTATAAGTCCTATCAGAGAACGGGTCTTATCTTCCGATTCGACCTCATAGTTCTGTGCTACCGCCTCAAGGTTAGTGTCGAGCTCTCCGGTTTCCTCGCCTATTCTGACCATTTGGACCATTAGTGGCAGGAAAATTGGATTTCTTTCCATTGGCCGTGATAGGCCCTCTCCCCTCACCATGTCCTGCTCGACATCATGGAACGCTTCGGTTATTACGGCATTATTGCTGGCCTGAGCAGTAAGGCGGATAATTTCAGGCATTGGCAGGCCTGCGTAGAATAACATAGAAATGCTTCGGCAGGCGCGGGCAAGCTCTTTTAAATGTATTACACGCCCGATGAGTGGGAGACGGAGGTACATATTGTTTATCTTGTATTTCCCAGAAGGAGTCCTTGCATAAGCAATGATGCCGCCGACGGCAATAACGAGTATTGCTGCGAGATAGCCCATGATGCTACGTAAGAATTCACCAAATCCCATGAGTATACTGGCCATCGCTGGCAAATCTGCGTCGAGGGCGGTGTATAGATCATTGAAGGCCGGCAGGACAAAGGTGATCAGAATGCCCATGACGACCACGGTGATAACAGCAGCTACTGTTGGATACATCATGGCGCTTTTGATGCTTTTCATGGCAACTGCTTCTTTCTCCAGGTAATCGGCCAGGTGCTTTAATGTTGTCTCAAAGCTACCGCTCTCCTCGCCGATTTGTAGCAGTCGGCAGGAGGTCTTGGAGAAGAGCTCCGGGTGCTTACTCAGAGCTGCTGACAAACGGTTGCCACCTCGCAGTTCAGCTATTACCTCACCTAGTGTCGCCGCCATACGGCGGCTTGACGTCTGGGCCTGTAGTAGCTCTAGGGCTTTGACGATGTCAATACCCGAATTGAGCAGCAGGGCAAGCTGGCGGTAAAAAAGGACTATTTCTGTCGGCTTTATTCGGCCAAAGCGTGCCGTCAGTATGCTGAGGTTAAGTCGGCGAGTAACTTGCCTGAGGTTGACAACCTGGTAACCGGAATAACCGAGTAGTTCAATTGCGGCCGCTTCGCTTGTGGCTGACAATCTGCCTTTTGTTACGTCACCGTTCTTGTCGTAAACAACGTATTGGTATACTATTGTTCCTTACCTCCCTCTGGTTTCTGGGCTATCTTAACTACCAGTTGTACCGCAGAAGCTAATCGACGAGATGGGCATTGCGTAATACTTCTGCAGGTGTGGTGATGCCAGCTCGAACCTTGAACATACCGTCCTTCATCAGGGATACCATCCCGTTTTCGATAGCCTTGGCACGTATATCAGCGATATCGGCGCCATTGATCAACATCGCTCTTATCTCATCATTGATATGTAGTAGCTCGAAAATCCCGGTCCTTCCTTGGTAGCCGGTCTCGGCGCAGGCCTGACAACCGCTGCCGTGTGAGAACTCTTCTTGCTCCTCTCCGGTTTCTTTGGTATAGGCCATCCGCTCTACCAAAGGAAGTGTGGTGGGCCGGGCGCAATATGGACAGACACGACGTACCATCCGCTGCGCGACGACACCAATCAGGGCTGAGGACACCAAAAATGGTTCGATACCGAGGTCCAGAAGTCGGGAGACCACTGTGAAGGCATCGTTTGCATGGATTGAGGAGAGTACCAGGTGCCCGGTTAGCGCTCCCTGTATGGCAATCTTGGCTGTCTCTGCATCTCGTATCTCGCCCACCAGAATCACGTCTGGGTCAAGACGGAGTATTGCCCGGAGACCGGTAGAGAAATCAAGTCCGGCCCGCGTGTTAACCTGTATCTGGTTGATGTTTTTGAAACGGTACTCTACGGGGTCTTCAATGGTGATGACATTTTTCTCGGTATGGTTGATACAATTGATTGAGGCGTAGAGCGTAGTTGTCTTGCCGGCACCGGTAGGCCCGCTGACCAGAATCATGCCGTAGGGAATATCCAGCATTTTTTTGTACTTTTTCATCATCTCAGGCAGAAAGCCCAGTTCTGACAGTTCTAAGTTTGATTGTGATTTGTCCAGGAGACGTAATACGGCCATCTCGCCACACACGGTGGGTATAGTGCCGACCCGCACATCCACTTTGCGCTCCTTGGTTTTATAGGAGAACTGACCGTCCTGAGTGTGGTGATGGTCGGCGATGTTCATGTTGGCCAGGATCTTCATTCGTGAAATGAGGGGTACGCTCATCGCCGCCGGTAGTGACATCGGGCTCTGAAGTGTGCCATCAATGCGGAAGCGTATCTGCAGGTGGTCTTCCTGCGGTTGGAAGTGAACATCCGACGCCCTTGCTTTCACTGCCTCCTCAATGATGAGAGCGAATGCCTGGGCTACCGGAGCGTCAGTAATGGTGTCCGGTTTAGCCGCTTCATCATCAGCCTTTGGCAGTGAGATGCTAGAAACCTGCTTCTCGATTTCGTCGTAGGACTTGTAGTTACGGTCGATTGCCTCCCGGATTTCTTTACGGCTGGCCCGGTGTGGCTCGACTCGCATACGGCTCTGAGCGGCCAGTGCCTCTATGGCGAAAATATCCCCTGGATTGGCCATGGCTATCTGCAAAGTGCCGCCTTTTATTGCCACGGGTATGGCGATGTACTTCCGCGCCAGGGCTTCAGGAATGAGACGCAGCGCCTCGGGAGTGGGGAATTGTCTTTGCAGCAATGAAGGCTGTGACTGTTCTGGTAGTGTCATAGTCACGTTGATTCTTCCTCCTCGTCAGGACGCACTCCTTCAACTTTAATCTTACACGGCGTCTGCCTGCTCAACAATGAGGTATATGTCATGGGCAATTAGTACCATGAGCAGATTTGCACTTTCTGCGATTGACATAATGATGGTAAATGAGGCTAAGTAGACGATGGAGGTCATCTGTAAGGAAGAGCAAATACTACGTAGTGCTTTTTTAGGTCTGGTGTTCTGGCTGTGAGGTCTTCGGTATCAGCAGGAATAGTATCCCTGAGATGAAAATCATAGCCATAAAGATGTAAAAAGCCAGGCTGTAGCTCTGGGTGGTGTCATAAAGATATCCGGCGAAGAGCGGCCCCAACACGGTACCTACTGTCGACATCGCCATTGTGATACCGGCGATGGTGGCGTAGTTTCTTCGGCCGAAGAGGTCTGCCCGTAGAGCGGTGGTGAGTGGGATTACACCCCCATACCCCAGCCCGTAGACAACGACGAAGAGATAGAGCAAGGGCAAGGTGCTGGCATTGACAAAAATAAATATACCCACGCCTTGGAGAATACAGAGCAGAAACAGCAGCACCTTTTTGTTGAACTTGTCACCTAGCCAGCCGAAGACGAATCTGCCGGGGATACTTAGTGCTACCATCAACCCCAGCACGTCGGCAGCGGTTTCCTCCGGGATGCCGATATCAGTCAGGTGGGGAATCTGGTGCACTACCAGAGAGCTAAGAATGCAGGATCGAAACACCATCGAACCCACATAGACCCAGAAGGCACGTGTTTTCATTGCTTCACGGACAGTGAGGTTGACCTCTTCCGGTACCGCGTTGCTCGCTGAAGAGTCCAGACTGTATTCGTCCTCTGTAGAAGACACTTCCTGTTTGGTGTCTTCTCCATCAGGCTTTAGGCCCATATCTTCGGGGGTACTTCTCACAGCCAGACTCAGCGGCAGCGGGATGGCCAGAGTAGCTATCCCTATGACGGTCGCCGCCGCCCGCCATCCGAGGTTGGCGATGAGCCGGGCTATCGTCGGCACCAATAGGGCGCCACCGACGCCATTGCCTGTCATTAAGATAGAGAAAGCGAGGCTCCTTTTTTTAATGAACCATTTGGCTACCGCCGCCTGGGTGGCATGGGTGTAGCCGAGTTGGAAGCCCAGCGATAGAAGAATACCGAATGTCAGGTAAAGGCTAACGGGATTGTTGACTCGTGATAGCATGATAAACCCGATGGCAGCTATGGGTATTCCGAAGAACATCATTTTTCGGGCACCGAACTTGTCGGTCAGCCAGCCGGCAATGGGTCCCTCGATTCCTCCCTCAAGACGCGACAATGAAGTGACGCCAGCTATTATTGTCCTCGACCAGCCGAACTCCCTTTCGAGGGGTTTAAAGAAGGTGCTGAATCCGTAGAAGAAGGTACCGATACCGAAGGCATTGATGAGGAAGCCCGCCAGCACTACCCACCAACCGTAGAAGACCTGCTTTTGTTTGGCTCTCAGACGACTGATAACGTTTGTGCTCAAGTATTCTTTCTCCGCGGAGAGGTGTTCATAAGGTGACAAAAGCTCCTGGTAGGGGTAATGCTAGCATGATTCTATAATAGGTGACACGGTAGACTACCGTCAAATGGATGACCAGAAGACTGGGAATGCCCCAAGCTGGCAGGTATCGCTGATGTCCTAAAGGTCCTCCGCTATCAGTGCTTTCTGGAAGCGGTGGTACTCGTACAGTCGAAACAGGGCACGACAGGCGGCGTTTAAGGAAATATAAACGGGGATTCCCTGTCCAGGTAGCTCTACCTGAAATCGTAACCGCATCTCCAATTCCTTGGGGTCGTTACCAAAAGAGTGAAACACGAGCACCACTGGCTTGCCGTGCGGATTGTTTCGGGAGATATCAATCAGGTAATCGATAACCTGGCTGGCATCTTCTGAGTTGCCGGCGCTCATCATGTCGAGATGAGGTCTTACGATGAGCATATCAATATTAGGGTCGGTCGTCACCAGCTCTACCTCTCGTTGCAGGTCATCGATGTTACGGAATACGAGGCCGGTGTCGAGCGGGTTGCGCACACTTGAGCCGGCGATGGGTATGAACTTCTTTAGTTCGGTCTGGGTTTCCTCAGTGAGAGCAGGGACGTCCAGTCCCTCGCGATTGCATACATCTGCCGAGGCGACACTGGTGCCCCCGCCGAGGCCGATTACAGATACCCTCTTGCCCGGGGGTTGTTTGACATAAAGGAAGGTCATGGCCATCTCTGCCATCTCTTCCAGGGATTGTACCGGTACAGCACCGGTCTGGGCGAAAAAGCCGCGCCAGATGCCCCACTGACCGGCCAGAGAAGCGGTATGGGAGGCTACTGCTCTTGTTCCATCTTCGGTGAGGCCCGCCTTCCACAGGATGATTGGCTTGACTCGGTTAATAGCCCGCACCTGCTGTAAAAGCTTCCGGCCGTCCTTTACTCCCTCCAAGTACATACAGATGATGCCCGTGTCGGGGTCGGTGGCAAAATACTCCAGGTAATCGGTGCTGTCAAGCACATAGGCGTTGCCAAAGCTGATGGCCTTGCTGAAGCGAATGCCGTAGTTCTGACCGTAGTGTGAAAACCAGTTCAGGTGACCGCCGCTCTGGGAGATAAAGGCCACCGGTCCGCTCTCTTTTGGCAGTCGGTCAAATGAGCCGACCCCGCTCTCAGGTATGTAGAGTCCCATACAGTTTGGGCCAATGATACGCAGGCCGCCGCGCTCGGCTATCTCACGGACCCGATGCCCCAGCTCTATCCGCTCTGCCTCACCGGTCTCCTCAAAGCCGGCAGTGAATACGTGGATATTCTTGGCATTAGCAGCGATGCAGTCCTCAAGCACTCCGGGTAAAGCCTGAGCTGGTACCGAAACAACTACCAGGTCGACCGGCTCAGGTATTGAGGCAACGCTGGGGTAGGCTTTGCGCCCCATAATCTCGGTGGCTTTGGGGTTGACCGGATGGATGCGTCCCTTGAAACCCAGTTGTTCGAAACTGATGATGAAATTAGCGCCACTGGGACCGCGCCGCATACCCGGCCTGGCGTCTGACGAAATACCGACCATGGCAACTACTTTGGGGTGGAAGGCGGCCTCCAGCGCAGGGTCCCAGGCCATGCAAGCTCCTTTCGGGATGGAAGTGAACTGAGTTCATTTTAGCCTGATGCTTGCGGGGATGTCAAAGAGCGACAGGGGAGTACACTAGGCTGTCGGGAATATGGACTGGTAGCGGCGTGCCTCGGCCACCACTTCAGCCTGCTCCTCTGCATTCATTGGCCGGAACCTTTCCGCCGAATCTAGTAGCATTGGCCAGAGAGAGACGTCGCTGGCCATCGGTGCGGTTGTGATACCCTGGCTCAGGACATACCAGAGACTCTTGTCAATCTCAGCTTGTTTGTCAAAGGGTTCATACCAGGTGCGATATATGTGCGTGGGGCCTAGCCAGGGGCGCTTGGTTATTGCCTTGATGGCGAGCATACCAACGTCTTTCTGCTTGGATTGGTCGAGCAGGATTGAAAAATCGCTGTAATCATTGCGGCGGGCGGCGAGGACACGGTTCAACGGGAACAACACGGTGTCGAACGGGAAGCGGTTCAGTGCTTCCACCTGGACAAACGGCCGGTGACCGGTGATACCAATATATTTCACTAGGCCCTGCTCCTTAGCCTCGAGGACCGCTTCGAGAGCACCACCCGGCCCGAGGACTGCATTCAGCGTCTCGAGGTCGTTCACGCCGTGGAACTGGAACAGGTCGAAACGGTCTACCCTGAGCCTTTCCAGCGAGCGCTGCAGACTTTCTCTCGCCCCGACTCTGCTTCGCTCGGTCGTCTTGCAACCGAGGAATATCTCGTTGTGGTGTTTCTCCATCCACGGGCCAAGTCTAAGCTCAGCTTCTCCATATGTCGGGGCAACATCGAAATGGTTGACGCCGTGCTCGATGGCCAGTTCGATGGCGGCGTCTGCTTCGGCTTGAGATACCTGCCCGAGAGCAGCGGCACCGAAGGTAAGCACGCTGCTCATATGTCCCGTCTTGCCGAGTCGTCTCTGCTCCATTATCAACTCCCTCATTTCCAATGTAGATCAGGGTGGCTACGGGCTACTGCGCTGCGAGCCCACCATCGATCGGTATTGTCTGTCCGGTTATAAAAGAAGAGTCTTCCGATGCCAGAAAGAGCACCGTTGCTGCCGTTTCTTCAGCGCGACCGTGTCGTTTCAGTGGCACTCTCTCTTCGACACGACGGATACGCTTCTCGGTCATTATCGGTGCCACGAGGGGCGTATCCATCAGCCCGGGGGCGACACAGTTAACCCTGATATTGTCCTTGGCGAACCCGACGGCGAGGCAGCGTGTCAGGGCAATGACACCGGCCTTGGAGGTGGAGTAGGCATAGATGCCGTGTGAATGATAGGCTGCCATGGACGAGTTGTTGACAATGGTCCCACCACCAGTCTTTATCATCTCGGGAATGGCATACTTGCAGACGAGCAGGACACTCTTAAGGTTGGTTCCCATCACCTCGTCCCATTCGTCTAGGGTGACCTTGAGGCCGGTACCTCCGGAAGCGATACCCACATTGTTGAATACCGTATCCAGCTTGCCATATGTGGAGATTGTGGTCTCTATCAATTTCTTAACATCTGACTCTTTGGTAACATCGGCCTGGACCGCTATGGCCTCGCCACCTTCACTGCGGATGATGTTTACCGTCTCCTCGGCAGCCTCAAGGTTTATATCGGCGGCAACCACTTTAGCCCCCTCGCGGGCAAACAGGATAGCCGTGGCCTTTCCGTTGCCCATACCGGGTCTGATTGAACCTGCCCCAACCACAAGGGCGACCTTGTTTTCCAACCTCATTTACAGCCACCTCCTGATATAACAATAGAGGTATCTGGTAACATGTGTTACCAGGCAGTAGACATTCTACTAGAGATGGAAGGACATGCCAAAAAGGAAATTGACTCGATGTGGCCTAGCCCATTTGAGTCAGTCTCCCTGCCGTCTTTGCCCAGCGGCCGCCTCCGGCTAACTGATGAATTTCATCAAGGGTCTTGGCCACCACTTCTCGCTGGTAGTTGCTGTCACCAAAGGCATTGTCGTCTGTCCAGACTCGTTTGAAGTAAAGGTGCATATCGTGGTCCCAGGTGAAACCTATACCCCCGTGCATCTGAATCCCCTCTGCGACGACCTTCTTACAGGTATCGCCGCAGAAACTCTTAGCCATGGCCACGGCTGTGGCTGCATCCAGGTCATTTTCCTTGATAGTCTCAGCCGCCCATTCCATAAGTGACCGGGAGTACTCGAGCCCAATCACCAGGTCAGATGCTCTGTGCTGGAGTGCCTGGAAACTACCAATAGGGACACCGAAAGCTATTCTCTCTTTCAAGTAGTCGACGGTCATCTCCAGGACCTTTTCACCTGCGCCTACCATCTCGGCACACAGTGCTGCCGTGGTGTGAAGCGCAATCTGCTTCATAATAGGCCAGCCCTGATGCACTTCGCCAAGAATATTCTCGGCTGATATCGGAACATTCAGGAAGACTACTTCATACTGCTTCCTTGTCTCATCCATAGTCTTCAGCAAGGTCGACATTGTGCCATATACTTCCTTGGTATCCAGTAGGAAGAGGGTGATTCCTTCTTCGGGGTTTTCAGTGCGCTTGGTGCGGGCAGCTATGAGCATGTAATCAGCCACCTTGGCATCGGGAACAAATAGCTTGGTGCCGTTTATAACATAGTGACCACCCCTGTAGTCGGCCCTGATGTTTATACTGTCAGCCCACCAGTCCCCATCTTCCTCCAGAGCAGCCAGCGTGCATACTGCCTCGCCACTGGCTATCTTGGGCAGGATTTCATTCTTTTGCTCCTCAGTACCATAAGCGAGAACGGGCATGCCGACGAGAAGCAATGTCGAAACGAAGGGACCGGGTAATACCGCCCGTCCCATCTCTTCCAGCAGAATGCTCAGGTCTCTGAAGTTCATTCCAGAGCCTCCATATTCCTCGGGGAACACTAACCCCAGCCATCCTACTTCTGCCATCTTTTTCCACAACTCTGGGTCAAATCCCGTCTCATCTTCCATCAGTTCTCTGACATGCGTCATCGGGCATTCATTGGCCAGAAAGTCCCGGGCCATGGTCTTGAGCATCTCCTGCTCTTCATTAAGGCCGTATTCTATCGCCATCTCCGGTACTCCTTTTCCTTAAATAATACTGTAACAATCGGCTTAATGTTGGGGTGTTAACTACCCTCTGCTTCTGGGCAGCCCGAGCATCCTCTCGGCAATAATGCCACGGAGAATCTCTGTAGTACCCGTCTCTATGGTATTACCCCGTGTCCTGAGGAAGGTGTATGTCCAGCTCCCATCGTCCAGTGCCCGTGGGTCACCCCTCATGAATTGGATGTTGGCACCCATGATTTCGGCCACCATGTTCGCCTGACGCTGGTTCTTCTCGCGCGAAAATATACTGCCTATGGACTGCTCGTTTCCAGTGAGTTGTCTTTTCATTGCCTTGACGCGCATACGTTCGCGACTGTGCCTCATGGCCTCGTTCTCGATAGCGAACTGGGCTATCCTCTGTCTGAACAAGGGGTCATCCCAGACTGTCATGCCACGTCGCTTCGTATTCTTGGCCAGCTCGACGTAAATGTCTACGCCCCCAAGTGTCGTTGGCTCGATACGCCGGCTGGGTGCGACAAATTGGATACCGCCGCCTCTCTCTGCCTCAAGAGTAGCCATGGCCACATACCAGCCCTGGCCTTCTTCCCCGACCATGTTCTCATGGGGAATCCGCATGTTGTCGAAAAAAGTTTCGCTGAATTCGGCATCACCGGTCATCTGCTTTAATGGCCTTACCTCAAACCCCGGGCTCGTACAGTCAAAGACAAAATAGCTCAGATTACGATGTCTGGGCGCATTAGGGTCTGTCTTTACTGGTACCACACCCCAGTCAGCGAATTTCGAGCCGCTGGTCCACACACTCTGTCCATTAACTACCCACTCATCACCATCCCTTACGCCAGTCTTCTGAATGTTTGCCAGGTCCGAACCTGCATCAGGTTCAGAGAAGCACTCGCACCAGCTTTCCTCACCACTCAGTATCTTGGGGATGAAACGCTTCTTTTGCTCGTCGTTACCGTACCGCAGTAGGGTCGGTATTACAATCATCGGGCCCAAAGACGCTGCCGGTGGGGGCGTGCCGGTACGTAGCATTTCCTCGCGGATAACCGCTATCTCCGCTCGGGAACGTTCGATACCACCGTATTCCGTAGGAATACCGAATCCCGTGTACCCGGCTTCACAAAGTTTTTTCTGCCATGCCTTACCGAGGTCGTGTGCCTCTTTGCTGCCTCGTTCCGGTGCCACATACCCGGGTGAACCCCATCCTTCGGGTAGATTTTCCTTCAGCCAGGCACGAACTTCTTGCCTTAAAGCCTCCAGCTTTTCTGGTCCTTCGTCCGCCATGTTTATGCTCCTTTCATAGCATTACTGAAATTCACTGGCTTAAAGCTGAGTAAGTCACCAGCAACCGACACGAAATTAATTCGCGGGGCTTTCGTGTCAATAAGATTAATTTAGTAGATGCAGAATACGGATGTCAAATATTTTCTAGCATGTTTATCCGGGTAATATGCCCTTTTGAAGGATTGTATATGGGGGAGTTACATATTGGCACTGGTGGGTGCTTGTTAACACTGTGCCGGTTATGCTCCAGCGACAGGCGCCTGAGTATGGTCGGGAATACTAGTATTCGTTGCTGGTGCTGTTTTGTTGGCGTAGGAAAAAGAAGCCTGCCAGGGTGGCCGCTGCCAGGGATGCCCAGAAGACGAAGGGCAGGCTCGGATTAATTCCGGCAAGGCTGTTGCCGATGGGAGGGGAGACAGAGCCGCCCAAGCGCGATAGAGTCATCACCAGACCCATAGCTGTGCCAGCGTAGGCTGGTCCAATTCCCTCTATCTCGATAACCGTGGTTATGAAGACCGCCATAAAACCGTCGCGAACAATTCCGGCAATTACCACTGAGACCCAGACCAGGGCTCCATCAGCGATTGATAGCAACCCGACTCCGAGGATAATCATAAGTGAGGCAACTATCAAGAGTATTTTTCTTGAGCGGAGTCTGTCGGACAGGAATGCCAGGGGCAGTACGCCTAACATACTGGTTGCGTGGAAGGCTGCTAGGGTACCGTCGGCACTGGCTCCTGGCCATCCTATTTTCTGAAGATATAACGACAGGTAACCGAGTGTACCCTGAATACAGCCGATTTGCCCCATCAGTATCAGACCGAGAATCCATACTTCTTTTGTCCGTATTACCCGTGATAATGCCTGGCGGAGCGGTACGAAACTTTCCTGTTCAGTGGATGATTCGGTATACTCGGGCTCACTACGCACTATTAGCCAGAGGATCCCGATGACGACAGATATGGCGCCGTACAGGAACAGGACGTTTTGCCAGCCGCCCAGTAAGGGTGACAGCACCGTGGAACTGAGCATTGCTCCCAGTGTGAAGCCAACTGCCATACCCATCGCAATAACGCCATTGGCCAGTCCCAGGTGTCGTCCCGAGAACCAGATACCACATGCCTTGTGTATGCTTGGTGGAATGCTTGCTGTCACCAGCCCAAAGAGGAATAGAGTGGCTGATAAAGTGGCGAAATTACCAGAGAGTCCCCTCGAAGCACCGGCTACTCCTGCCAGGAAACAGGCAATGGTCAGTACCCATTTTATGCCGAAACGGTCACTGAGAAGACCGCCAATGAGGACGACGAACATGCCCGCCAGAAGAACCATCCCCCAGACTGTCCCCACCTGAACTATGTTCAGGCCTAGGTCCTCTGCTATCTCATCGAAGAGGACTGGCATAGACATCATTGGCATGGCAACAACGAAGGTGCACGTCAGGGCTCCTAGACCAAGTACAAACCATCGGCGTTTAGAGCCGCTATTAATACCAGACATGCTCATACCGGTAATTATCCCCAAACAATAGCTATAATTACTGGGAGGTGCCCGCTTATAAAGAGTTGGAAGGAGAGTTTTGCGTCAAGTGACCTTCCATCCGATTGTGAGTAATTACTGCTGCGGTGGAAGCTGAAGCTAGTAGGCGTCTCGATAAATCCGGGCTATTGCTGCTGCATCTAGTGTTTTAGGGCCGCCACTGTCGAGCCCTGGCATCGATTGTATGGCAAGCTCCGCTATTTCATCAGCCCGTTCAAGCTCACAACCTATGTCTCGTAACCGTAACCTCAATCCAACGCTTTCCAGCCATTCCTCAGTAGCTTTTATCCCGTCACTCTTACCAAAGACCTTTTGACCCAGTAAGTCGAACCTCTCCTTCATTTCTGGAAGATAGAATTTCATCCATGCAGGTAACAGAGCCGCCAGACCCTCACCGTGAGTAACATCGTAGTAGCCACTCAAAGCGTGCTCGACGCCGTGACAGCTCATGACGCCGCCGCCATCTCCCCAGGTCACAAACGATGACATAGCAGTAGTACTTGCCACAGAAAGCTGAGTACGAGCTTCGATGTCGTCCAGACGGATCAATGCCTTTGGTAAGTACTCCACAACCATCTTCATTACAGTCTCGCGAATACCGTCGGTCATGGGACTGGGTCTCTCATCGGTAACATAACGTTCTACTACATGAGAAAAGATGTCTGCCGCTCCCGCTTTTGTTTGTTTTTCGGGTACGGTAAGCGTCACTTCAGGGTCAACAATAGCCAGCTTTGCCCATAAACTACGATGGCCTATCCCGGTCTTAACATGAGTTTCCCAATTAGTAATTACCCCTCCAGCATTTATCTCGGAGCCGGTACCGGCCATAGTTGGTACCTGAATGAGTGGGGGAACTGGACCCTTTACTTCACCTGTACCTCCTCTTATGTAGTTCCAGATTGAGTCGGTGCCACTACTGGCCAGTGCTATTCCTTTAGCTGTGTCCATGGCACTACCGCCACCCAAACCAATAATCAGGTCGATCTTATTATCACGGGCTATCTTGGCTCCCTTGTCTACCGTTGAGCTACGTGGATTTGGCTCCACCTCTTCAAAGATTAAGGTATCGACCCCGTTTGACTTCAGGTCTTCAACGACTCTGTCAAGCAGCCCCACTCGACGAATATCGGGATAGGTGACAATCATGGCCTTTCGTCCTATTGCCGTTGCCTCTCTCCCCAACCGTGTAATAGACCCAGCACCATAAACGATCCTTACCGGTAAGTTAAATGTGGTCACAATGTGTCCTCCTTTTGCATAATAAGATATTGCTGTTAGATAGGCTTCTAGTGCGCGATTCGGCCCATTTTGCTGATTTGGCGCTATTTTACCATAAAAGCCTGCTTGTGTGCTTAGTATGGTATGGGAAATGCAAGGCCTGATGATTTTCGGGCAGGTGTTCGGTCTAGAAGATTATGTAGGGACAGAGGCAGGCTGTTGACAAGTTTAGAGTTTTAGAGTCAGTTGCCCACCTTCATCGGCACCCGATGCTGGTTGTACTTTACTAAGCTTTGCCGAAGGTGCCCGGTCAATCGTCGGCACGGCTGGTATGTAGCCATTGAAGGCCGAGAACACCTTGTCGAGGTCGAGGAGCAGGATTTGTCTGATACCCAGATTGGCGATGCCCCACAGGTAGTTGGTACGAGCGGTGGGAGTAACCACTGGCTCTACCGAAGAAAGTGGGACAGGCAATACACCTGTAATGGAATCGACGATAAGACCGATTTGCTGTTCTGCAATATTGACGACTATGATGCGGCTTTCTGCTGTCGGTCTGGTAGCTTGTAGACCGAGCCTTCTACTGAGGTCGACAACTGGTATTAGTTGCCCTTGGAGGTCGATTGTGCCCTTGAGAGCAGGTGGTGCGTCCGGCACTCTGATGAGGGAATCCATCCGCAAGACCCGGTAGGTATCTCTGATGTCAATACCGTAGTAGTTAGAGGCGAGGGTGAAGACTACGTATAAGATAGTTGTCGATTGACCGATTTGTCTGTTCATTGGTTTTTCTATAATTTTGCTGTTTACCTAATAGTGGCATAATTCATTGCTGGCTGGCGAATGAGAGAAGGCGTAATCGGGTGACCGCCGTTATATACGTGATGAATTGCCTGAATTATCCTTTCGTGGTCGCTATCCTTGAGAATATAACCGGAAACACCGGCATCAATGGCATCGCGTATCATGGTTTCACCATACATGGTCAACGCTATTACATTTACGTGGGGCAACTTTTCCTTTAGCTGCCGGGTAGTGGTGATGCCGTCCAGCCCGCGCATCTGGAGATCCATGGTGACGACATCTGGTGACAGGTCAACAGCCTTGCTGATGGCCTCTTCACCGCTTTGGGCTGTGCCGACTATCTCGATTGTTTCGTCCAGCTCGAGTATGCGCTGTAGCCCATCGAGCACTGCCTGATAATCATCGACTAAAAGTACACGGATAGCGGGCAATTGTCACCTCCCTGCAACCATGGGTATTATCTGTTGTGGCGTTGGTGAGAAGGCGAGGCTGACTAAGGTTCCAGCTCCGGGGTGGCTGTCTATCTGCAGGCAAGCACCGATCAACTCTGCCCTGTCCTTCATACTGAGAAGACCAATGTGACTTGGCCGGATCTGGTTATCTATCACTTCTTCCGGGTCGAAGCCCTGTCCATTGTCGAAGACCTCTACAGAGACGGTGTCGTCACGAAACTGCAGGCGGAGGCGAGCGCTGGTGGCGGCGGAGTGTTTTCTGATATTAGTCAGGGCTTCTTGGGCTATCCCGAAGACGGCTCTTTCTTCGCAGGGTTTGAGCTTCGGCAGTTCCCCGCTAAATTCGAAGCTGCAGGTGACATTTTCCTCTTCGAGGATATTCATGGCCTGACGCAGGGCGGGTACCAGTCCCAGCTTTTCCAGTGGGGGTGGGTAGAGGTCGGCGATTATACGCCGGAGCTCGCTGACACTTTGCTTCAACGTCATAGCTATATCGGTTAACTCGTTCGCCAGGTCACTTGGCTTTGATGGTGAAATGTTATGGCGGCAGGCATTGATGCGGTAGAGTGCCCCGACCATCCACTGAACAACACCATCGTGAATCTCGGCTGACAGCCGGCGGCGCTCGTTGTCGCGAGCAAGATGTACTTCCTCCAGTACCTGTGCAGGTTGAACAGTTTGCCTGTAATGGTTATCGATCAAGTGGGCGTCAGTAACGACCATACGACTATCTCTCTGGTCCTCTTCTTGTCACCTACTATTGGTCTAGTGTAGTAGGGAAGGATGACGCACATCTGACATTTGGTCGATATGGTCTGACAAAAGCCTGACAAAGGAAGTTGGCTCGAATGTATCTATAGTGAGGTCGGCAGGGTGGGAAGGGATATCGCTTCGGGTGATAAGGTCGTTTCAGACGGTAGGGAGTTTGTCAGGAGGGTTGCTTGTCATTGTTCTTCTTGGCAAACATATATCCTATACCGGGCTTGGTAAAGATGAACCTGGAGTTCCGGGCGTTATCCTTCAGTTTCTTCCGTAGTCGGGCAATATTCGCCTGGATGAGGTTGGTCTCATCAAGGTATTCTTCACCCCAGACCCGATTCAGTATCTGGTTGGGGGTGACCACCCGGTCGGCATTACGGGTCAGGTATGAGAGGACCTTGTATTCAGTCCCTGTCAAGTTTATATCTTCACCGTCTAAAGTAACCCTCCGACGGAAGAAGTCAATCTCAAGGTCCTGATAGCGAAAGGTCGGCTCAGTGGGTTCATCCGAGAGTGAAGCACGACGCAGCACGGCCCGGACACGAGCTGTCAACTCACTGGCGGAAAAGGGCTTGGTCACATAGTCGTCAGCCCCGGCGTCCAGCCCTTTGACCTTCTCCTCATCAGCGCCTTTAGCAGTGACCATGATTATTGGTATCTGGGAGAACTCACGGATACGCCGGCATACGGTATGGCCTTCCATACCGGGCAGCATGATGTCCAGCAGGAGGAGGTCCGGGGGATCGTGTTCCATTATTTCGAGAGCGGTCTGACCATCAGGTGAGGTGATTACCCGGTAGCCTTCCAGTTCTAACATCCGCCGCATCATACGCAGTATTCGGATGTCGTCATCAACCACCATAACGGCCGTTTTGCGAGACGGCACCTGACATCACCTCTTCCCAGTGCGTAGTTGCGGCCACGGCCTGTTTCAAGCTGGCGGCGTCCAGGGGCTTGACCAGGTAGCCAGCGGCCCCCATGCCTAATGCCTTTTTTCGCTGCCACTCTGCAGCGGAAGCACTGAAGACTATTACCGGGATCGCTGATAGCTTGGGGTTGTGCTTCATCTCGTCGAGGATCACCCAGCCATCGCAACCAGGGAGCCTCAGGTCAAGAAGTACCAGAGACAGACCCCGGGCCCCCTTAACCATTCGCAAGCCCTCGTTTCCATTCTCAGCCTCAAACACCTGATAGCCTTCGAGGTCAAGCAGACGGTGGGCGAACCTTCTGATATCAGCCTCGTCCTCAATGACAAGGACTGATTTTGTCTCACGACCTTTTGCCATGTTCCTGACTTCTCGGTCTACAGTGGCAGCTTAAAGAAGACCGTGGTTCCTTTTCCTTCTTTACTTTCAATCCAGATATGTCCGCCATGTGCTTCTACCAGCCCACGGCAAATTGCCAGGCCGAGGCCAACCCCCCCGGTTTCTTGGGTCGAGCGTTGTTCGACACGATACATGCGGTTGAAGACATTTTTCAGGTCTTCTGCAGGGATGCCAACTCCCTGGTCAGAGATGCTGACGAGTAGCTCATTGTCCTGTCGCTCAGCTGAGATGACTATTTCCGTCCCCTCGGGGGAGTACTTGATGGCGTTGTCGAGGATGTTGTCCAGTACCTGCCGAATACGTTTAGTATCAATGCGCACCCTCGGCAGGCCGGTAGCCAGGTTTAGCTGGATGTCATGTCCTGGTGCCCTGAGTCGGGCTTCGGCAGCTGCCTCCCGGATCAGGCGTGCGATGCTCGCCGAAGTACGCTCTAGCTGGAGCATACCTGATTCGAGGCGGGACATATCCAGGATATGGTTGACGAGCTCGACGAGTCGGCTGGTGGCCTTATCAATAGACTCAACGTACTCGTGCTTCTCTTCCTTCTCCAACCTTTCGTCATAATCCAGGAGCAGAGTGGAGTACCCCTTGATTATGGCCAGCGGAGTGCGTAGCTCATGGGAGACCGTCGAGAGGAGGTTGCTCTTAAGCTCGTTTAGCTCCTGGTATTCGACTACCTTTTTCTCGAGGACACGGAGTTCGGTGATGTCCTGGATTGTACCCGATGCCTTTATCGGCTTTCCGTTGTCATCAAACGTAACCTCACCGCGTACGTGGACAATGCCCTCTGAGCCATCCGGCCGGAGGATTCGATACTCATAGTCGTAGGGTTTGCCTTCAAACAAGGCCTGGACAATTGCTTTCTGGACGAATTCCCGGTCATCAGGGTGAACGAGTCGGGAAAGGATCTCATAGGGCTCGCCGGCTTCGCCGGGCTTGGTAGCAAAGATATTACTGGCTTCCTCGGACAATCGGAAGGAATTGTTCTGTATGTCCCAGTCCCAGTTCCCGAGATGAGCAATTCGCTGCGCGTTTGCAAGGCTGGCTTCGCTGTTCTTCAGTGTCTCCTCGGCCTGCTTGCGTTCGGTGATGTCGCGGGCGATTCCGAAGATGAGGCGACCATTGAGGCGGGTTGCGGCAAGCAATGCCGTCCGCTTGGTACCATCCGGGCGGTAGAAGGTCACTTCACCCGGGTCCCGGTTATCTGCCGAAACTGTAGACTCTTGTAGTCTCCGGAGACCATCCAGTAAGTCGACGTCATCGGCTGTTAATGCCCTCAGCTCGGCAGCGCTGCGCCCGGTGAGACGTTCGGCGGCGGCGTTGCAGTCGAGGTAGTGACCGGTCGTCCTATCGAGGAGAAAGATGGCATCGCTGGAACGCTCGAAAAGGAGACGATATCTGTCCTCTGATTCCCGCCGTTGCTCTTCGGCCCGTCTGCGGTCAGTGATATCTTGATATATCACCTGAAACTGCGGTTCGCCGTCCCAGTACACCTTGTCCCAGAATACCCAGAGGTTGCGGACTTCCCCATCTCTACGCACGACGCTCAATTCATAGTATGTCGGAACGGCCTCACCACGCTTCATTCGGCGTCTTCTTTCCCGATGTTGCCGGTAGCTCTGCGGGGTGTAACGCTTTCTTAGTGGTACTGCCTTCAGTTCTTCGACGCTATCGTAACCGTAGATATCGAGGAAGGCACGGTTGGCATAGATAAGCTTGCCGTCTCTGGTGACGATTGATGTACCCAGTGGGGAGCTATCTATAGAGTTGCGGAAGTTCCGTTCGGATTTGGCCAGCTCCTCCTCAGCCTGCTGCCGCTGCTGGACGTTGCGGTGTGCCTGAATGATATTGCCGCAGGTGAGCAGAAAAGGCTGGAGGAATTCTATCAGGGCAGAATCGTAGCCGCGGGGGCGGTTGGCAATGCCGACCATGCCAATCAGTTCCTGGCCGCTGTACAATGGTAGCCCGAGGAATGAGTCCATGGGGGGGCGGGTTGTCACTCCCTCACAGCGGGGGTCATTGGCGGGGTCATGGATGATGACATGCTTACCGGATGTCATCACAGCATTGATCAGGGGTTGCAGGTTGGAAAATTCCCTGCCGGTGGCGTGGTTCTTTTCATGGAGTTGCCCTGTGTCTTGACTCCAGACAATGTTGGTTACGGTATGGGTCTTAAGATAAGGTTTGCCTTCCGGTGTATGCAGAACCTGCCCAATGAAGCCAAATTTGCTATCAGTCAGGGAGAGGAGGTCATCCAGCAGTCGATCGAAGAGGACGCGAGGATCAGCCTCGGCAATGAACTGGCTCTGGATACGGCTCAGAGTGCTCAGCAGCTTGTTATGTTGTGCCAGTTGCTCATTGGCGGCTCTCAGTTCGGCGGCACGCTCCTCAACCATTTCTTCCAGGTGGTCCTGGTGTTGCCTCAGTTGTTCCTGTGTGCGTCTACGTGTGGTGATATCAAGGCAGGTATAGAGTAATCTGCCTTTTCCAACGGAGACCCTATTGACATTCACCAGCAAGACACGGCGCCGGCCCGATTTGTCCTTAATTTCTTGTTCGATGTTGTGTATTTCCCCCACTACTTCAAGCTCTTCTGTGTCGAAAGGCACGTCGCCGAGTAGATTGGAAATATTGCCCAGACGGCGTATTTCATTGGGGGAGTAACCAAAGACAACCTGTACATTTGGAGAAATGAAGGTAAATTTCCCGGTACTGTCTGTGATGAAGACAGCTTCTGAGATATTACTGAGGGCGATGCGATGCGATTCCTCTGACTGCCGCAGCGCCTCCTCGATGCGCTCGACCTCAGCCCTCGATGCCTCAAGCTCCTCTCTACGCTGGCGCAAGGCATCCAGTTCTTCGGGGTGTTGTTCTCTATCTATTTCAGCGTCCCTCGTCACGCTTGTCGTTCCTTATTCAAGCACCCTTAATTTGGTGTGTTATTAAAAGTACTTCTTTTTTACCCGTATCTAACCAAATGTAGCTGAGTTTTTGCCCACTCAACAATGCCCTGCGCCTTACATAACAACAGAGGTTACCCGTTAGAGTATCACTAGTCATGCCTTTTGTCAACTGGCCACACGTCTGTAGTGGTGTGATAACAACGGGATATGTTGGCTCAGGAGCGAGCAGCTATATTTGCGGCGTTGTTGTTCTCCTTGATTCTCTTCGCCCCAGAGGTTAGGCTGTCTTGCCAGGACAGGCTGCTTCGGTGCATAATATCATCGCTGTGAAAGAAGAGTTGAGACTGCCCGTTTTTCACAAAATGCCCGGTGCTGTTGCTATTGACCTTGACGGGACTATACTAAATAGCGAGGCACGGTTATCGGAGCGGAGCCGTGAGGCCATCGAGGAGTGCCTGGCCCGGGAGATTCCGGTCATCATCGCCACCTCACGTCCTGCCCGGACGACGCGCCGTGCCCTTGGAGATAATCTGTCTGATAGATGTTCGCTGATACTTATGAACGGGGCATTAGCTTTGGGTGTGCCACCTCTATCCGGCGAGTTTCGGGAGCCATTGCCTCCAGGTGTAGCGCAGGGTATCGTGAGCCTTCTCCACAGTCTGGAACCAGAAGTGCGTCTGGCAATAGAGCTGGAGGGCCGGGAATTCGGTTCAAACAGGGCACTTGACCCGGAGCGGTTGTGGCGTATTAACGCGGCTACTCCCGAGATGGTAATGACGGTGGAAGAAGCCCTGGCGCGAGACCCGGCCAAGATAGCCGCCAGTCGGGAAGGGAAGGATATCTCCGACCTTGCCGATGCGGTCTCACAGCAATTTAGCGATGTGGTTTCGGTTATACCGGCAAATGATATGACACTCCTTAACATCGTGAGCATACGGACGTCTAAGTCGGAAGCACTAAGGAAACTCCTGCTTTCTCGAGACATTCTGCTTGATGATGTGCTCGCCTTCGGCGACGATGTCCCTGATATCGACCTGCTGGCGGCATGCGGTATGCCGGTGGCGATGGCCAACAGTGTGCCGGAGGTTAGGGCGGTTACCCGTTATATTACCGCCAGTAATGATGAAGATGGGGTTGCTATCGTACTGGAGAAGATGCTGGAGGTAAACCCGACCCAGGCGTAGCGTAATCTTTGCCTGTCAAGGGTGCTTGACACCTCATGTGGCAGGCGGTAGAATCTCGGCAACTCTGAGCGAGGAGGTCAAGATGACAACTGAACGGCAGGCACCACGGCGTAATCCAATCAACCGGGCTCTGGGAGGCTGGCAGCCGGCCGCGGTGGTGATGGCGGCTAATAAGCTCGATTTTTTCACCACCATCGGAGGCGAGGCCCTTTCTGCTGAAGAGATTGCCTCCCGCTGTGATACTCACCCCCGTCCTACCCAGGTGCTGCTCAATGCCTGTGTTGCCCTCGGTGTTTTGGAGAAAGAGGGTGAGCTTTATCGTAATTCTCCGGAGGCATTACAGATCCTGGTGCGGGGCAAACCCACTTTTATGGGTGATGGCATTGCCCACCAGCATGACCTATGGCAGGCTTGGGGAAGACTGCATGAGGCTGTGCGTACTAACCGGAGGGTAGGCGAGCGCTTCAGCCACGTTGAGCAGGGTGACGTCCACCGGAATTTCATCCTGGCGATGCACGACCGGGCAATGCTGGACGCGCCTTTACTGGCTGAGGGACTTGACCTGACTGGTAGACGCCAGCTCTTTGATGCTGGCGGCGGTCCTGGCACCTACGCTATTCACCTGGTGAAGCGCTACCCCGGCCTGCGAGCCATCGTCTTCGACCTTCCTGCGACGGTCGAGATTGCCAAAGAGGTCATTGCTGAATTCGGGATGAGCGACCTAATCACTACTCGTGCTGGTGATTACTTTAAGGATGACTTTGGTCAAGGCAATGATGTTGTGCTGCTGTCAGCGATTTTGCACTCGATAGGCCCGGAGCGGAGCAAGGTGCTGCTATCGAAGGCATATGATTCTCTGGTTTCTGGTGGAGAGGTAGTAGTCCACGAAGGCTTGATAGGTGACGATGGTACTTCCCCGCTACGAGCGGTACTTTTTTCGTTAAATATGCTGGTAAACACCGGTGAAGGCCAGTCCTACTCGGGGACGGAGGTAATGGGCCTGATGGAAGAGGTCGGTTTCGTTGAGCCGAGGGTTGTTGGTCTTTCCGAGCCGGCACGTACTTCTCTGGTCATTGCTACCAAACCTTGATTGGGTCTGACGACGACAGTGTCCGATGTAATTACTGGTCAGACTATCATTGCTGATGACTGACCAAGCCTGAGCCGATAGCTTCAACCCAGTGCTCCTCTAGGCCCTTTTTTGACCACCTGAGGTCGGTGATTGTGCTCCTTTAGGCCTTCCCTGTGTGGTCGAGTGTGTTATAGTTGGTTTAATTCAGCCCGCCGGAAGGCGGGGTGTATGTTTATGTTACCTCGGATTGCGGTACGGAAACGGTAATGAAAAAGGTCAAAAAGCACTTCTACTGGTGGTTCATAGTGGTGGTCTTGGGAGCTTTTTTTATCACTATGGCGGCCACCAGCCTAGCTGGACTTAACTGGTTTGCTCTTCAATACGGCTTTGCTTTTACTTACGTATCTCTGTTAATTCCCATTTTCCTGGCATCGGTTATTATTGCTGCCTGGACATCGGGACTGAGAGCGGCACTAGCTATCTGTCTTGTCCTCGGGGCGTCGATGATGTCGCTGGTTATGAATAGTACACAAGGTCAAAGTTTCCTATACGGGACTATCATCACTGTGGTTGTCAGTGTTGGGGCCAGCTTCTGGATTGACCGGGAGCGGAGAAAACGAAAGCAGCATGAGAAGGCTGCCGAGAGTATCAGGCACCGGGCAGATGAACTCCAGCAGGAACTCAAGGAGAGGCAGCGGGCTGGGCAGGAATTGCTTGAAGGCTGGCGAAAATTCAGGGACCTGGCCAATCTCCTGCCACAGATTATCTGGGAAATCGACGCGGATGGTAACTTTGCCTATGTTAATAAACAGGCTTTTGATACTTATGGCTATTCTATGGATGATGTGAACGGGGTTCCTAATGTTCTTGGCATGTTTATCCCTGAGGATAGAGATAGGGTGAAGAAGGACATCCAAAGGGCGTTGAGTGGTGAGGAGCTAGGTGGCATTGAGTACACCGCGCTGAAGAAAGACGGTAGTACTTTCCCGGTATTGATATATGGGGCTCGGATTATACACGGTGATAAGCCTGTGGGACTGAGAGGTGTTGCCATTGATATCACCGACCGTAAGCAGACGGAGGAGAAGTTAGAGCATGCTGCTCAGGAGTGGCGGATGACGTTTGACTCCGCTACCAATATGATTTCTATCCATGATCGTGACTTCAGGTTGACCAGAGTGAACATGGCCTTTGCTGATGCCTTCCACATGAAACCACAGGATCTTATTGGGCGGCCGTGTTATCGGGTGGTACACGGAACAGACGGGCCTGTGCCAGGCTGTCCTCATATGAAAACATTGATGACTAAGAAGCCGGCTACGGCGGAGTTCTTTGACCCACACCTCGGCATTCATCTCCAGGTGTCTTCGTCCCCTGTGCTCGATGGGAACGGTGAGCTCCTGTCCTGCGTCCACGTTGCCAGCGATATTACGGAACGAAAACAGGCAGAGCAGGCTTTGCGGGAATCGGAAGAGCGATACCGCTTGCTTTTTGAGCGCTCCGGTGATGCTATTTTCCTTGTGGACAGGAAGACCGGCCGCTGCCTTGATGGCAATGCTGCTGCCGAGCGTCTCACTGGCCGTTCTGTTACTGAGCTCAGAAAAATGACGACGGATGATTTGCCCCCGTTGGGCATGATACAGCGGCTCCAGAGATTGTCTGTAGTTGAGGATGCGCTTGATTATGGTGAGGTCACTTTCGTCAGGCCAGATGGTACTCGCCGTACTGCTTTGCTTTCGGCTGCGCATCTCAATGACCGGCTTTCCTTCGGCATTGCCCGTGACATAACCGAGCGTAAAGAAATGGAGGAAGCGTTACGCGAGTCCGAGCAAAACTTCCGTAACTCTCTGTATAGCTCTCCTCTGGGAGTTCGTATCGTTAGTCATGAGGGAGAACTGCTCTACGCTAACCGTGCTATTCTGGAAATGTACGGCTATGATAGCGTCGGGGAGTTGAGGGATACACCGGTGAGCCAACGCTATACTCCGGAGAGTTATAGGGAACATCTGGAGAGGAAAGAGAATAGGCGAGTGGGAGAGCCGGTTCCCTCTAGATATGAGGTTAGCATCGTTCGCAAGGATGGTGAAATCCGGCATCTGGTCGTATTCCGTGAGAAGGTAATCTGGGACGGAGAGGTCCAGTTTCAGGCGTTATATCAGGATGTTACCGAACTGCGAAAGACCCAGGACCAGTTGCAACACTCTCAGTTGCTGGCCTCTCTCGGTGAGATGACGGCTGGTATTGCTCATGAGGTGAATAACCCCCTGGGGAGTGTCCTGTTATATTCTGAATTACTGATGGCGGGAGAAACTCCGAGACCCATCAAAAGGGACTTAAAGGTAATCCATGACGAAGCCAAGCGTGCTGCTAGGATTATGACCGACCTGTTGACCTATAGCCGCCGGATGGGTTCTCAGGGGCGTCGTCTGGACCTGCACAAGGTACTCAAGAAAGTCATCGAGATGCGGCGTTATGCCGAAACCGTACGGAACATCAGTGTCAGTATCGACCTCTGGGACGAACCACTCTATGTGAATGGTAATTCTTCTCAGCTCGTACAGCTTTTGATGAATCTTATGCTCAATGCTGAGGAGGCCCTTGAGGATTTGAATGGTGGTAATATCCTTATTACCACCCGGACCAACGGGGAGTGGGCAAGGATATCGGTTGCTGACGATGGCCCGGGAATACCACAGGAAAACCTGCAGCAGATATTCTACCCGTTCTTCACCACCAAGCCGGTAGGTAAGGGCACTGGTCTGGGACTGAGCACCTGCTATGGTATTGTCACCGCTCACAAAGGGCTGATTCGGGCTGAGAACAATGATATGGGCGGTGCTACCTTCATTGTTGAACTGCCACTAGCCAAGGCTAGGAGACAGAGAAAGTCACGGAAGGCAGTAGCGGTGGGATAAGTTACTACCCGGAGTAGATGTACTTGTTCAGGGACTGTCCTGTTTAGAGGGCAGTCCCTGAATTGTTTAAGCAGTCTGCTCCGGACTCGATGCAGATCTGAAGCTTACTCTGTTATAATGCTTGTAGAACTGATACTTTTCAGGAGGACTATTAATGCTAACCGTGCGTGAGGCAATACAGAAGCGTCGCAGTATCCGGAGTTTTAAGCAGGTACCCGTTCCGGATGAGATGATACTTGAGATGCTAGAGGCGGCTCGAATAGCGCCGTCGGGTAGTAACGCACAACCATGGCGGTTTGTCGTGGTGACCGATGCCAGGGAAAAGAGGGAGCTCCGCGAATTGTGTTTCGATCAGGCCTTTGTTGAAGAAGCTGGAGTACTCTTCGTCTTCTGTACTGACCTGTCGGTCTACTCGGGGAGAACACGACGGACCAGAATGCAGGAGATGATTGACGCTGGCATATTCGCCAACCGAGAACTTGATGATTCAAGGATCCAGCGTTATACCCAGATGCCTGATGAGTCTGATACATCGTTCTACCTGCCTATGGCCACGGCAAATACCTACATCGCCGTGGAGCATATGGTACTGACGGCAACTGCCTTGGGACTGGGGTCGTGCTGGGTGGGTGGTATTAGTGACCTCAAGGCGATTCGGGATATGCTGGGCATCCCCAGAGGAATTTATGTGCTCGGACTGCTGGCTATTGGCTATACCGATACTGAACCGAAGGCAAGGCCACGCCTGCCATTGGATGAGATACTGCTGCGGCCTTTCCCGCCTGCTGTAGACGTTTCTCAGTAGTAGCAGATAGCCTACTTATGCTATGTGCGCAATGCTGATTCAGTGCGATTTCGACAGGACTATCATATTGAGCCGTCGCATCAGGCCGAACACGTACTGGCTACTGAGCATTACCTGACCTGTTCAAGGAGAAGTCTGTCATGGCCACTTCCTGTGATGATTTCTGGGGTGATGCACGAGGTACAACATCTCGTTTAATTTTTTTGCTAAATATCACTTGACTCTTCTATTGACAGCAGTATTATAATTAGCACACAAATTAATTAGGACATAGTCTCCTTCACTGACAAATCGCAAATAAATCCAGTCCGTAGTGGTTATTGATTACACTTGTCCTTATATTCTAGGAGAAAGGAGTTGTCAGGTAGTGAGTGAGATTTGTACTGCGGATGAGGCAATGGCCAGAGTCCATGACGGTGACATGATTGCTGCTCACAACTGGGGTATATCTGGGAGCCCTGGCTATCTGTTCCGTGCCTTAGTTGAGCGCGGTGTGAAAGATCTGACCCTTTGCATCCCCAACTTGATCCCATTACCGGAGGGATTCGTGGAGAGAGGGTTAACTGACCCGACCATACTTATACCCCAGTTGAAGAAGATAATTTCACCTTTTTTCGGCGCTCGCGGCATCATGAGCAGGTTTAGTGAAGCCTTCTTTGATACTCTAGCTAAGGAGGGAAGGCTGGAGATTGAGGCAAGTGCCCACGGTAGCCTTATGGAGAGACTGCACGCTGGTGCCATGGGGCTCGGCGGCGTCTATAGTCCAGTTGGCGTCGACACGATTGTCGAGGAGGGCAAGGAGAAGCGTACTATTGACGGAGTCGATTATATTTTCGAGAGGCCGCTTCGCCCGGATGTCGGCCTGGTAAAGGCCGATAAAGCAGATACGTTAGGTAACCTTGTATACCGAGGCTCTGCGAGAGGTGCAAACCCGGTAATTGCCATGGCTTCAAAATATACCATTGTCGAAGTCTTTGATGTGGTTGAACCAGGAGTTTTAGAGCCGGAGATGATAGTAACCCCAGGGGTTTTTGTGGACTGTGTTGTGCGGATACCGGACGAAGATGTCTATAGCGAGAAGCGGCGGCCTGAGTTAATGCAGCTTCTAGCTGAGGTCATGCTTGCTCGGGGAGTTCAGAGTGAGGCAGCTGATATCGAGGGAGGTGAAGAGTGAAAGACAGGCTGACTGAAGAGCTGCTTGCCATGAGGGCTGCTCAGGAGATTAGACCGGGTGATTACTGTAACCTGGGTATCGGTCTTCCCCAACTCTGCGCCTCACACGTGCCTGCTGGTGCTATTGTCCAGAGCGAGAACGGTGCTCTCGGTTACGGACCTCTGGTAGGTCCGGATGATGTGGAAAAGATGGATCTTGATTTCATAGATGCTGGTGGCAGTTTCTTTACCCCCGCTCCTGGAATGGCTTTTTTTGATATGTCGACGTCTTTTACCATGATTCGAAGTGGTCGGCTCATGAGCTTTCTGGGTGGGCTTCAGGTCTCAGAGAAGGGTGACTTGGCGATACACAGCCTCAGTGACACAGACGAATTCCCGCAGATCGGCGGTTCTATGGACCTTGCCTGGGGTGCTAAGCGATTGGTTATACTCATGACCCATAACACCAGCGACGGTAAATCTAAAGTAGTAAAGGAACTAACGTTGCCCGTCAGCGCCAGAAAGTGTGTCGACCTTATCATTACTGATTTGGCCGTAATCGAGGTGACGTCTGGTGGTCTGGCACTCATGGAATGTACTCCTGGCTGGACTTCGGAGGAAATCCAGGAGCAGACCGAAGCCCCTCTTAAGGTCGCTGATGATGTTAAGGAAATGGAGTTCTAGCGTGTCATAACGAGTGTAAAGGAAACTCGGATTTCCTCTGAGATTATTGACTTCATCAGGACAACCGGGTTAGAGTGCTCGTGCCTACACGACTATCGTAAGATACGTACTACCTGTTTACAATACGTTGACGCCCCTATTCCACCATTGCGCTTTACGTACTTTGGGGCTAGATATGGGAGGATAAAACAGTGGCACCACCTGGTCGAGGTGGTGCCAAATGTCACTCCTGGCTGCTGTGTGGTTGCCTTTTAGAGCACGCCGAGGACTGTATCTGGAATGGTTTCCCAGGCACGGCGCTCTTCATCGTAGGGTGCTGCCACCACAGTGCAATCTTTGTCGAGAATCATAGTTTCGCGGCGGTCGCCGTATAACGGCCACTTTCCGAGGCCTTCACAGCTGGGGTCACCGGTGTGGGCAAATGCCAGCCAGGTGTCCTGGATGTTCTTTTCTAGGGCATCAGCCTCGGGGCCAGAACCTGAGAAGTCCCCGATTCGCGTACCGAAAAGGAATCCCAGCTCCAGTGCGTGGCAGGCACCGAGGATGCCATTTCTGAATGGCGAAGCCCAGCTGAACAGGTACATATATGAGGGCTGGTTGCGGCGAGAGTGGTTCTCAGCCAGCCGGACGGCTGGCATCCGGAATGCTTTATCAGTCAGGATAGCTGAGAGCAGCTCGGCTGGTGTGGTTGCCATGCCGCGTTGCTGGCGGGCTTTCCGGTAGGTAGCTATCAGCTTCGGTACATCTCCGGCTGGGACAAGCCTCTGGCACCGCTTGAGCAGTTGGGCTTCGTCCATCTCGGCAAAGCTCTCGTCCCTGAGGTTGAAGATCCTTGCTTCATCAAGATTGGTGCCGACCAGGATGGGGATATTGTCTGCTGAACCACCGGCGACAGCATCTATGGGTAACTGCGGTAGCACCTTGTCATCCGCTACCGGTCGGAGTGCCAGGCTGCCGAGGCCTGATTTCGGGTCGAGTGCTCTGGCAGCCAGCTCTCTTTGCCCTTCAAGCAGTTGCTCAACGGTGAGTGACCGCAGGCCATCGGTGTCATTGGGGCTCGTGCCAAGTATTTCGAGTAAAGTGCTGGTAACATGTCTGGCTGTGTCTAAATTAGTGTATGCTGTATGAGCGGCCCCGCTCTGAAGAATAGCTTTGTGGAAAAGCCCTCTGGCTTTCGGCAGGGCGAGCTGCGAACCGACGCTGAATCCGCCGGCGGACTCCCCGAAAATAGTCACGTTGTCCGGGTCACCACCAAAGTTGGCGATGTTGTCGCGTACCCATTCCAGAGCAAAGGCCTGGTCGAGCAGGCCCTCGTTGCCCGTGGCCGGAATCTTGCCGCCGGTGACTTCATTGAGTCTGAGGAAACCGAGGACATTAAGACGGTAGTTGATGGTCACGATTACCGTGTTGCCACGTGTTGAGAGGGTACGGCCGTTGTAGGCCAGCGATGAACCGGAACCGCTGGTAAAACCACCGCCGTGAATCCAGACCATAACCGGACGGCGGGCATCATCTAGGCCGGGTGTCCAGACATTCAGGTATAGGCAGTCTTCGTCTTGAGGTTCTGGTTCTGGTGCGTCTAGGAACTGTAGTCCCATCTGGTTCTGGGGAGCGACGGTAGCCAGACGCAGCGCCGGACGTACCCCGCTCCAGGGTTCGGGTGGTTCTGGGGGAAGCCAACGGAGGCTGCCCACCGGCGGGGCTGCGTATGGGACTCCCCGAAAGGCATAAAGTCCTCTCCTGAAAATGCCCTCTATCTTCCCGGAAGTAGTCTCGACAATTGCCGGCGTGTCTTCGCTCATGGTTTTCTCCTTAATTATCTTCTTGCCTTGAATTAATTCTAGTGACTGTGCCTGTTGGTGTCAATGTGGAGAAGTCATGGAGGCTATGTCGGTCTTTGGTAGAACTCTTTGTGATACTTCTTCCCTGTGGGCGTATAATCCATAAATCAGGGTGGATTTTATCCCGGTCATACTATATCTATTGTTGGAAGGGATGGAGTGCCTAGTGCATGGGAGGAAATCATGAAAGCACGGTGGTTTAAATTCACGGTCGTTGTACTGCTTCTGGCAGTGGTCAGTTCTATTATACCGGCCTGCAGTCCGGCACTGGCCGCCGAAAGCTACCTGGCGGTAGTACCAAGTGTATTGCAGAGTGGAAGCACGCAGTCAGTTTCTCTGGCATTGTTTAATGGAGACCGCTTGGTCACCGATAAGGTTGAGGTTGCACTGCTGAAGGACGGCAGTGAGATTACGCAGGTAAGTAAGACCATCAGGGGCAAGGGAACGATAGAACTAGATATCCCTGATGTCGAAGAAGGCGAGTACCAGGTCCGGGTTAAGGGTGCGGGTTTTGAAGACGAAGCGACGGTGCTTGTCGACGCAAGCTTTGTTGTCTTCATTGAGACCGATAAACCCATCTACAAACCTGGCCAGACCATCCACATCAGGACGATTACTCTGACCCCTGAGCTTAAGCCGGTTGTTGGTCTGGTCACCGTAGAAGTCCTTGATGCTAAAGGTATCAAGATATTCCGTGAGGACGTGGAGACGGACGAATTTGGCATGACCAGCCTAGACCTGCCCATTTCTACCGAGCCTAACGAAGGTGTCTGGAAAATAACGGCCATTACGGAGGAGGGTAGGACCCAGCTTGATGTCAGGGTTGAGAAGTATGTGCTCCCCAAGTACGAGGTAAGCGTCGAACTCCCCAAGGAGTGGTTTCTGGTTGATGAACCTATTACAGGTACTATCCTGTCCGAATATAGCTTTGGTAAACCGGTCGAGGGCGAGCTTGAAATCAGGGCATCCCGCTATATCGGTGAGTGGCGGGAGTACGCTACCTTCTATAAGGAGATTGATGGTGAGACAGACTTCGAGCTACCCGCGGTTGAGTATGTTGCCGGGGTGCCGGCAGCAGGTGGTCAGGGCAACGTAATACTTGACATAACTGTGAAGGAGAAGGCTACCGGGTACGAGGAGACTACCAGACGAATGCTGACAGTGTCGGATTCTCCCCTTAACCTCCAGTTAATCCCTGATAGTATGGCCTTCAAGCCAGGTCTGCCTTTCGGATTGCTGATAGTCACGGAGACCCCTGATAACCAGCCGCTTGATTACGAAGTAGCGCTAGAGCTGACCTACCTTGATAGTGATTACGATGAGATAAAGGCCGAGGAGCAGCAGATTAGTACCAGCAATGGTAAGGCGCTGTATAGCACCAATCCTCCGGAAAGCGCTGTTGCTCTGATAGTAGAGGCCTATGCTGATGGGACCTGGGCTAGCATTACGTTACAGGCTTCCTACTCTCCCTCCGGTAACTTCATCCACGTGGAGCAGGTGAGTGAGGGCATCCCTGCCGTCGGCGATATGGTTCAATTTAAAGTAAACTCCACCAGGCGGGCGTCTAACTTCTACTATGAGATTGTTTCTCGCGATAAAGTTGTCTATTCTGATTATACCGGGAGCAGCACGATTGCTTTCCGGGCCACCCCTCTGATGACGCCATCAGCACGGTTGCTTGTTTACCAGATATTACCCAACAGCGAAGTAGCCGCCGACTACATCCCATTTGATGTAAGCCCGGTATACCCCCACGAGGTAACTGCCGAGTTCAGCCAGGGTGAAGCCGAACCTGGTGACGAAATCGAAATTGATATCACGACGAAAGGTGAGTCCAAGGTCGGTATTACTGCTGTGGACCGTGCCGTGTATATCCTGGCTGAGAACCGCCTGAACCTGCAGCAGGTCTTCGCCAAGCTGGAGCAATTGTACATGCAGCCGCAGGTAGAACTGCACGAGGTCTCCATTTACCCCACGATAACTACCAGAGGGGCGATGGATGTCTTTGAGGATGCTGGCGTAGTGGTTCTGAGCAACACTAATATCCCGGACGGTAAGGAGTATGAGGCATCCGGCAAAGGTGGCATTTTCTGGGGTGATGGTCTGTGGAGGGGAGACTTGGAGATGGCTGCTGGCGAGCAGGAAGACGAGGCTGGGTGGCCTCCAGCCCCCCAGGCGATCAATGGCGAAGCAGGTGATGACGGACTGGCTGAGGTGGAAAGGGTACGGCAGTTCTTCCCAGAGACCTGGCTCTGGATGGAAGAAATTACCGATGCTGACGGGCGGTTGTCCATCGACGTAACGGTACCGGATACAATCACCACCTGGATGCTGCGGGCCGTAGCCATATCAAAGGAAAGCGGCCTCGGCATTGCCGAGGATGAGCTGGTGGCATTTCAACCTTTCTTCCTGACGATTGACCTGCCATACTCGGCGATAAGGGGTGAGGAGTTTCCCGTACAGGTGGCAATCTATAATTACCTTGATGAATCTCAGAGTGTGCAGGTGGAGATTGAAGAGGCTGCCTGGTTCGACCTGCTGGAAGACACTAGTCAGACAGTGGAGATTGATGCCAATGACATCGGCGAAGCCTCGTTCATGATAAGACCGACAGAGCTGGGCATCAATTCAGTTAAAATAACAGCGCGTAGCTCGCAGGCGGCTGATGCGGTAATTAAGACGCTCATAATTGAACCAGAAGGTATCTCCCGAGAGGTGGTTAATAACCTGAATATTTCTGAGGGAGACCCGAGCACGATTTCAACAGATATACCCTTCGATGCAGTCGACGGTTCGGGACGGGCTTATCTCACAATCACTTCCAGCTATCTTACCCAGACTCTGGAGGGGCTGGAGGAGCTTATCCAGATGCCTTTTGGCTGTGGTGAGCAGAACATGATGATGATGGCACCAGATATCTACATTACCAAATACTTACAGGAGAGTGGTCAAGTCAAACCCGAGATAATGGCTAAGGCAGAGCTACTGATGATAACCGGTTACCAGAGGGAGCTGACTTACCGCCGTAGCGATGGCAGCTTTTCCGCTTTCGGTGAGAGCGATGATATAGGCAGCCTCTGGCTGACTGCCTTCGTCCTCAAGTCCTTCGCTGAGGCGGCTGACCTCATCTATATAGATGAGAGTGTTCTTAATGAAGCCAAGGCATGGATTACCAGCCACCAGAATGCGGACGGCTCCTTCGATCAGGTTGGCTTCGTTCACCATCAGGAGATTCTGGGTGGCATCGATGGCAAGGATGCCCTGACTGCCTACGTGGCGATTGCTCTGATGGCGGCTGGTGATGCTGTTGGTGGTGCCAAGGCGGTTGCCTACCTTGAGGACCAGCTCAGTGGTATGGATGATGCCTATACCCTGGCAATCACGGCTTATGCTTTAGAGCTTGCGGGGAGTGCCAGGACTGACGAGGCCTATCAGATGCTGATGGATATGGCCCAAGAGGATGAGGACGGGCTGCACTGGGGTACCGGTGGGGATATCCTTCCGGAACAGACCAGGGGCTTTGCCCCGGGTATCGGCCGGAGTGCTGATGTTGAGATGACCGCTTATGCTACGCTGGCTCTAATCAAGCACGGCGATAGCTTCAATGCCTCGCGGGCAGCCAAGTGGCTGTCATCCCGACGTAATGCCTACGGTGGCTATGGCTCGACCCAGGACACGGTTGTCGCCCTGCAGGCCCTCACCGAATATTCCACCGGTACCAGGGCTGATGTTGACCTGACGATAAACATCACAGGTGGGGGTATTAATGAACAGGTGCGTCTGACTGCAGAGAACTTTGATGTCCTCCAGGTGATTGAGATACCGGTCAACGAGGAGATTGAGATAACAGCCACCGGCGAGGGAGAAGCGGTTGCACAAGTAGTGCGGCGTTTCAACCTGCTGGAAGCCGAGACCGGGACTAGCATTTTGAACATAGACGTTGAGTATGATGTCACCGAGGTTGAGGTGAACGACATGGTGACTGTCTCGGTGGAGCTGGCCTTTAACCCGCTTGAGCCGATGGAAGCCGGAATGGTGGTGGCTGATATCTCTATACCCACTGGCTTCACGGCAGCCACCGAGACTATTGCTGCGGCTGTTGAAGGAGAGGCTAAGATAAAGCGCTACGAGATTGCCGGACGCAAGGTCATATTCTATATCGAAAACATACTCCCTGGTGAAAGCCTATCGTGGAGCTTTCAGGTAAAGGCGGCCTATCCTGTTAAGGCCAAAGGTGTCTCCTCCCAGGTCTATTCCTACTACCAGCCGGATATCAGAGGAGAGACACTCGGCGAAAACGTGGTTGTCTCAGGGGACTAGGCTGGTGTTTGGCCGGATGGGTGAGCAGCCAAACCGGCCGGGGTGGTAGTGTCCCCGGGGCAAGGTGAGGTCGAAGGAATATCCCTTCGGCCTCACTCTTTTGTGCAATCATTTGGCGATTGCGCTATACTGGTGGGGATGAATCCCTACGACTATACCGGTTATGCTTCTCAATTTAACCTGCGACTGAAGAAAGAGAACACAGACTGGCAACATTACACGGTTGATTTTCCCGCCGCGTTTCCTACCCGCTACAAGGAGAATCACACCGTCAGGGGTGAGTACTTCCAACCCAGAGGGACAACCAAAACGCCACTGGTGATAATGCTTCACGGCGTGGGTGACCACAGCGTTGCTCCCTGCAAGTTTTTGGCGCGAAACCTGGCTAAACAGGGGATTGCCAGCTTGGTTCTTTACCTGGTTGTCCATTCGAGTCGGATGCCGAAGATGATACGGAAGGCGATAACACGACTCGAGGCTGATGAGTGGTTTGAGATGTACCAGACATCGGTTATTGAAGTGCGCCAGGTAGTCGACTGGGCATATCAAAACACCGGGATTGATGAGGGCAGGATTGCTGTCTTTGGCATTAGTTTTGGTGGCTTTATCTCATCGATTGCTATGGGCGTTGATGAGCGTATCCGTGCCGGAATATTTTTTGTCAGTGGAGGTAATTCCGGCAAGATTGCCCAGAAAGCTCGGGCTGGTGCACTTCGTCGGAATTACCGGAGCAGTGAGGCAGAGTATATAGAAGCTCAGGATACCTATGCCAGATATCTGACCGAGGTGGTTGAGAGTGGTTTCGAGAATGTTGTCCCTCCAGTGAGCAATTTCCTTATAGACCCGATGACGTTTGCTCATCGTCTCCAGCAAAGACCACTATTGATGATAAACGCAAAGTGGGACGTGTTCATTCCCAGAGAGGCTACCGAGGATTTCTGGCGGCGGTGCGGGCAGCCGGAGATTGTCTGGCTTACGGCAGGGCATAGCAGTATTTGGTTTCGGTACCCTATTATTAAGCGGAGAATCAACGACTTTCTTTGGTCGACCTTTGGCATGTAGTGTGGTGGGTAGTAGCCCCACTATTGAGCCTGTGAACTTCCCGTTTGACTTGTGAAAGTGGCTGTATTACAGTTTATGTGGGGCAAGTAAACCGGGTGGCCGCTCGCCTGGGTAATATTTACCCTGACGGGAGGAAAGTCCGAGCTCCACCGGGCTGGATGCTGGGTAACTCCCAGGGGGGGTGACCCCACGGAAAGTGCCACAGAAACATACCGCCAGCGGCCGGCCGAGTGTCGAGTCGGCTGGGCAAACCCCATCCGGAGCAAGACCAAATAGAGGGAGCTAAGGGTGCCCGGCCTATTCCCCGGGTTGGTCGCTTGACCCTGATGGTAACATCGGGGCTAGATAGATGGTCACCACTCTGATGATTCAGAGTACAGAACTCGGCTTACAGGTTTACTTGACCCGTCTTAGAATATTCTAAGCTCCCGGCTTTCTCGGGAGGCCCACAGTCTTCTTTCTCATTCCAATAAATATTCCTTCAAACGGAGAGTGAATAAATGCCAAAGAAGATAATTACTATAGTGATGATAGCTCTGGCACTGACGGCGAGTGTGGTAATTCCTCTTGGAACTGGCTGTTCGCTCATTTCCGGCCAGTCAACAACTGAGTCTGACCTAGACTTGACTCTCCTTGAAGAAGTCTGGGAGATTATTCAGGAAGAGTATGTAGAGACTGACGAGCTTGATACTGAGACTCTGATTAGGGGGGCGGTCAAAGGTATGGTGGATGCCCTTGATGACCCGCATAGTGCTTATATGGACCCGGACGATTATGAACGGTTCACCAGTGACCTGTCAGGTGAGTTCGAGGGTATAGGCGCTCACGTGGAGGAACGTGATGGTCAGATTATAGTCATTGCTCCTATCCCTGGTACCCCGGCAGACGAGGCTGGCATTAAACCCGGTGATGTCATCGTGGGTGTGGATGGTGAGTCTATTGTCGGATGGAGTATACAGGACGCCGTCAGTGCTATCCGTGGCCCCCGTGGGACTCCGGTCACACTCCTCATTCTGCGTGAAGGGGATTCTGAACTGCTGGAGATTGAGATAATCAGGGCGGAGATTGAGGTGCCGAGTATTTACTTTGAGATGCTAGGAGACATTGCTCACATCAAAATTGCCCAATTCACTGAGCGGACCAGTGAGGAACTGTCGACGGCTCTCAATGAGGTCGCTAGCCAGGAAGCTACCGGCATCATCATTGACCTGCGTAATAACCCGGGTGGCCTGCTCTCGACCGTGGTTGATGTCGCCAGTCGCTTTCTGAATGAAGGCATAGTCATATCGGTGGTAGACAACGAAGGTAACAAAACTGATTATCCGGTGGAAGACGCTGATCAAATTATCGAGCTACCTGTAGTGGTACTGGTGAACGAATTCAGTGCCAGTGGCAGTGAGGTGTTGGCCGGTGCTTTGCAGGATTATGACCGGGCGGTTGTCGCTGGTAACACCACTTTTGGTAAAGGCAGCGTTAATATCCTGTATGAGCTTTCCGATGACTCTGGAATCTATATTACTGTAGCTCGCTGGTACACACCTGGCGGGCACCTCATCGAAGGAGAGGGGATTGAGCCGGACTTTGAGCTTGACCTTGAGGAGATTGACCCTGTCGAGTGGGCACTTGACTATCTGGAAAGTCATATGTAACCATAGCACTGTTCGGCAGTGACAGTGGAGGGTGAGTAACATGGAAGCAAGGGAATCACTTCTCAGAGAATTCAGCGGTTTGCATAACACGTATTCGAGGGCGAGTGAGCGGATGCTGGTATTGCAGGCTACGGCAATTGAGGGTCTGAGAAAGATCGGGACCGGTTGTTTGACTGAGGAGGCGAGAGCCGAGTTTATTTCCCTTGAGAAGGAGATTGGAGCGGCGCTGTCACGGATGCGAGCAATCTGTGAGGCGCTCCACTAAGGCTTGTCTATACAATAGATGGAGGCCAAGCATTCTGCGCTCCGAATGGAGAACACGTCTCTCCGTCCCCCCTAGAAGCCGCGAAAACTCAGCCTCGACCTAATAATAGCATATCTGGGTGGGGTACTCAATCCTTTTTTCAGTTGAGGCAGGCCTTGCCCTGTCATCAAATACCCCTTTTGATTGCATTCTCACATCGGACTGTTCTTCAGGATATGGTGTGAGCAGTAGCCAAAAAGGGTGTACTGTGATATATTATTCTTTTTTGCGCTTTTATCATATTTCACACAGGGGGCTAGAAGGATAGCAAGGAGATAGGGAGATGAGTGTCGAGTTCCGTCCTGCCACTAAAGAAGAAATGGAGCGGTTCCAATATGTGGCTGGCAATGCCTTGGTGTTTACCCAGAACCCGGATACCGCTGGCACTATGCAGCCAGAGTTAACGTACTGCGCCTTTGAAGATGGTAAGCTGGCGACTACCTACGCCGAGTGGCCTCTGACAATGCGTTTTAATGGGAGTAGTGCCCCGATTGCGGGCGTGACCTTTGTGGGGACGCTTCCCATTTACCGCCGCCGCGGCTATCTTAGAAAAATAATGACCAAGCGTTTTGAGATTCTTCATGAGGAGGGTGAAAGAGCTATTGCTGCCCTTTACGCTTCCCGTGCGGCGATTTATCAGCGTTATGGCTACGCCGTGGTATCTACGCAAAACTCCTATAACTTCGATCCTAGATATCTGCAATTCTCGGTACCTCAGAACGTTCCAGGTGCATTTCGGGAGTTGGGTGATGATGAGTTTCCGGTCCTAGTAGAACTCTACCGACGTTTCCGAGCTGACAAGACCGGTTACATACATCGTCCTCGTGCCATGTGGGATGCCGGTGTGCTGGTCGCTCCGCCTGCTGGAGGAATGTTGACTAAGGTTGTCTATCATGAGGGTGATGAACCGTTGGGTCACTTGATATACGTTATGGAATCACCCCCAGGTGTAGAAGCTCCGGGACCAAATGCGCGCCTTACCATCCGTGACCTCATCTGGTTGACCCCGGCAGCTTACCGGGCGGCGTGGAACTATATTGTTAACATGGATCTGGTGAGTAATGTTGTCTGGTTACGCGTTCCCAGCGATGACCCGTTGCCGCACCTGTTGCTGGAGCCCCGAATGCTACGTAAGACCTCAGGTGATGGGCTGCTGGCCCGCATTATTGATGTCGAGAAAGCGCTGCCACAGCGGCAATACGATGAAGAAGGAATCCTTACCTTTGAAATCAGTGATGACCTCTGTCCCTGGAACCAGGGGCGGTGGAAATTGGAAGCCTCAACTGAAGGGAGTTCCGCTAGTCGTACCGACGAGGACCCGCAGGTGACCATGCAAATCAGTACCCTGGCGATGCTTATGTTCGGTCAGATAAGCGCTAGTGAGGCGGCCCAGATGGCCCGTCTGGATGTCGGCGATGATAGCGCCCTTCCTTTGTGGGATAAAGTAATGCGCACGAAGTCTCGCCCATTCTGTGCTGATAGTTTCTAGTTCTGGGGAAAAATCGGAGTAATGGCAGAGGACTCCCTCTGGTCTTATGCCAGGAGTTCGTCCGTGGCCGGCTCAACCGGCCGGAGTTCGTCCATGCTTTCAAGATGGTCGACATAGAGAATGCCATTAAGGTGGTCGATTTCGTGTTCCAGGGCTTGTGCCAGGAGTTCATTAGCTCGTAGTCGTATCTCTTTGCCGCTACGGTCCAGCCCCTTAGCCCTGACTATTTCAGCCCTCTTCACCTGTGCGAAGTATCCCGGGATACTGAGACAACCTTCGTTGACGAGACGTTCGCCTGTCTTGCGTACTATCTGCGGGTTTATGAGGGCGAGTTCTTCCTCATCTGGTATACCGATAACAATCACGCGGAGGGGAACACCTACCTGCGGTGCTGCCAGACCAACCCCCGACGCCGAATGCATAGTCTCCAACATGTCGTCAATCAACCTGTGTATTGATTTGTCAAAAGACCTGACCCGTTTTGCCTTCTGTCGTAATACTGGGTCGGGCAGAGTACGAATTGAGAGCACAGCCATATATATCTGGCTCCTTCACGTATTAACTGGTGATTTATCTACCTATATATATTATATAACTCTACAGCCCCACCGGGTCAATGTCCGCTGTCCAGCCTTGTGGGATGGTTATCTGTGAAAGCAAGGCTGACGGGTCGGAGCCGCGGAGTATCAGTTGCCATCGATACCGTCCCCTCCGTCTATGGATAAAGGCGGGTGCCGGGCCGATAAGACTGAGATCGGCGATTCCCTGTCTGTCCCGTTCTTCGATGATACGCTGCTTCATTCGTTCGGCTGCTTTCTGACAGGCTGTGTCGTTGGTATGGGTGTAAGTAAGGCAGGCTAGCCGGGTGAACGGTGGATTGTGGAGCTGTTGCCTGTAGATGAGTTCTTCATCGTAGAAAGTGTCATAGTCATGCCTGGCTGCTGCTTTGATGGCGTAGTGTTCCGGTGCGTATGTCTGAATAATCACCCGGCCTCCGAGGGCACTCCTGCCGGCCCGCCCAGCTACTTGGCTGAGCAATTGAAAAGTCCTCTCGCCTGCCCGGAAGTCGGGCAGGTTTAGACTTGTGTCGGCGCTGATGACGCCCACGAGGGTCACGCGGGGCAGGTCCAGCCCTTTGGCGATCATCTGTGTGCCGATGAGAATATCGGCCTCATGGCTGCGGAACCTGTCCAGTATTACCTGGTGCGAGTTTTTGCCTCGGGTGACATCGCTGTCCCAGCGCAGAAGCCGGGCACCGGGAAAGGCCTGTCTGACCTCCTGCTCCAGCTTCTGAGTTCCAATGCCGAGGTACCTTATCCGTTGGCTTTCACAGCGAGGACAGGCCTGTGGTGTTGGCGACCGCTGGTTACACTGATGACAGAGCAGGGTGTCTTCAGCCAGATGATAGCTGAGGGGGATTTCACAACGGCGGCAAGCGAGGACATAACCGCAATCGCGACACTGGACGGAGGTAGCCGTCCCGCGCCGGTTGAGGAAAAGGATTGCCTGTTCCCGGTTGGCAAGGACTGTCTCAATTGCCCCGGACAGGGTGGTGCTAAAGATGCTCCGGTTTCCTCGTTTCAGCTCCTCCCTGAGGTCAACCACCTCGGTCTGGGGTAGTGAGGGGCCCCCGCCAGCAACGACGCGTTCGAGGAGCCGGAGCAGGTGGTAGTTTCCTCGCTGGGCGTGGTAATAGGTCTCGATGTCCGGAGTGGCGCTGCCCAGAATGACGACCGCCCCCATCAGCTCAGCCAGCTTGATAGCGACATCACGGGCGTGGTAGCGAGGTGACTGTTCCTGCTGCTTGTAGGTCCATTCGTGCTCTTCGTCGATGACTATCAGACCCAGGTTCGGTTGTGGGGCAAATATGGCACTCCTTGGCCCGATAACAACGTCAAACTCGCCGTCTCTGATTGACTGCCATTCGTCAAACTGCTCTCGCAGAGAGAGCTGGCTGTGGAGCACGGCTACCCGGTTGGGAAAGCGGGTGGCAAATCGCTCTATTGTCTGTGGTGTCAGTGAAATCTCCGGCACAAGGACAATACCTCGCTTGCCCTGCTTGACGGTTTCCGCGAGGGCTTGCAGGTATATTTCGGTTTTACCGCTGCCGGTAACACCGTGGAGCAGGAAGACCTGCGGGGAGGTAGAACTTTTCTCAGTTAGGTTAGACCAGATGGCACGAAAGACGGATTCCTGGGCAGAAGTGAGGTGTAGTGGTTGTGTTGGGGTGATTCCCTGGTGGGTGAAGGGCTGCTGCCTTACCTCAACTCGTTGGGTTTTCACCAGGCCTTTCTTCTCCAGGATATCAGCCACTGCCTTATTACTGCCGGTATGCTGCCTCGCCTGTGAAACCGATACCGGCCCTTGCTGCTGGGCCAGGAACTCAAGCAGGGCTGCTTGTCTGCTGGCACCCTGTTCTTTTAATTTTATGGCTTCTTGCCGGGCTTCATCGGCGTTGTTGTTGAGGCTGAGGTAAATCTCTACCTTTGGCCTGATTTTACCCTTTTCTAGCTCGTAGCTTCGGGTGACAAGGCCGCTTCCCACCAGTTGTGTCACCGTTGTTTGTGCCTTCTTCTTACCCATCGCTCTTTCCAGTCTGCTGAGATTGACTGGATCCTGCCGAACAAGCCTGAGGACCTGTCGCTGTTGCTGAGTAAGAGAGGCAGCGTCATACTCGAGGTCGGTTGGTGAGATGAGGGTAATAGTTCTCCGCTCGAAGCCAGGCGGCAGCATTGGGGCAATCGCATCGAAGAGAGGTGACAGGTAGTGGTCACTGAGCCACCGGGCAAGTGTAACCTGTTCTGGAGATAGAATGGGATGAGGGTCAATCGTGCCGATAATCTCACGGGTTTCCTCAACCGCCGGATAGTCTGTCAGTTCGAGGACAATGCCCTGGAGAGTTTTATTACCGAAAGGCACCCAGACGGCCTGCCCGGAGTCGATGCTCAACCCTGGGGGCACTGCGTAGCTGAAGGTGCGGCGTTGGGCTGCCGGTGAATTGACACTAACCTCGGCATACCTCATCTTGTACCCCGCGAGGTAGCTCGGTCTTAATCATCCCCCTGGGACTTCTCTTTGGGGGTCCTTTTCTCTTTGATGCGGGCCTTCTTGGCACTGAGTCCACGTAGATAGTACAGTTTGGCGCGGCGTACCTTGCCGTGTCGGACTACTTCGACCTTCTCGATCAGGGGTGAATATAGAGGAAAGGTCCGCTCGACACCTACGCCATAGGCGACCCGCCTAACGGTGAAACTGGAGCCGGCCCCGCTATTTCGTATCCGGATGACTACACCCTGAAATACCTGGATGCGTTCTTTATCTCCTTCAACAACCTTGGAGCTGACCTTCACCGTATCACCGGGGGCCAGAGTTGGGATATTTGGGTTTGGTTTTGATTCGACCAGTGTTTCAATGTTCATTTTATAAGACTCCCTGTAGTTTGTGGTGTTGCCACAACCTCTATCGAAGTTGCTTCAACCGCTCGATTAAGCGTTCTTCCTTATTATCTAGCTGCGCCCGGTCTAGCATTTCAGGACGGCGCTGTAGAGTCCGCATGATTGCCTGCTCGCGGCGCCACTTGGCAATCTGGCCATGGTCCCCTGAGAGCAGGACTTCGGGTACTGGCCAGTCGCGGTATACCGGGGGGCGGGTATATTGGGGGTATTCTAATAAGCCGGTGGCATGTGACTCGTCCAGTAAAGACTCCTCTGAGCCGAGTACCCCCGGTAATAATCTGACTACAGCGTCGACAATTACCATTGCTGCCAGTTCACCACCTCCGAGGACGTAATCACCTATGCTGATTTCATCGGTAACCAGGTGCTCACGTACACGCTCGTCTATACCCTCGTAGCGCCCGCAAATCAGGACAAGCTGAGCGTGTCGGGATAGCTCCTCGGCAATCTGCTGGGAAAAAAGGCGTCCCTGCGGGGTGAGTAGAATTATGGGAAGCATTGCGGCTTGCTCCGAGGGTATGTCAGATTGTAGCGACTCCACCGCCTCGAAGATTGGCTCTGGCTTGAGTACCATGCCGGCACCACCTCCATACGGGTAATCATCAACCGTGTGATGTCGGTCGTGAGTGTAATCCCTGATGTTGTGCAGGTTAACGACGACCAGCCCGTGAGAGACTGCTCGCTGCAAAAGCCCGGTGCTTAATGCTCCCTGGAACATGTCAGGGAACAGGGTCAGGATGTCAAATTGCATCAAACTATGTCCTCTAGGTCTGCTGAACCCCGGCTCAGTTGCATTCTGTTCTTGAGCACTCTGGTGGTTGAAGGACGCTTAGGGTAACACCGTGCATCAGTACTCTGCGAAAGCCACTGTCCCATTCTACCATAAACATGACCATAGAAAAAACGATGAATTTTGAGAGTAAAGCTGGGGATTCAAATAATGATTTTTAATGAATTTTGAAAAAAACTGAAAAAAGGTATTGACAAATGGATTTTTGTGTGGCAGAATGGTGAGAATTAGTAGATTGTGGGGAAAAGTGGGGAATATCAGGCTTGGATTCTAACCGGGAACCTGGACCCTCATTTAAGCAGGGGGGAAGTGAGTAAATGTTCCTCGGTGAATATGAATACAAAATAGACGACAAGGGCAGGGTGCCCGTACCACCCAAGTTCAGGAGAGAGCTGAGGGAGGGGCTAGTGCTGGCGCTCGGGCCCGAGACCTGTATCGTGGCCTACGGTCTGGCGGAGTGGAAGAAAATGGCGGAGACCCTGACCACTGGCTCACTGGCACCATCCAAGTTGAGGAGACTGGGCCGGGCTACTTTTGCCACTGCGTATAGTCTGAATCTCGATGGGCAAGGAAGAGTCGCCCTGCCAATTACATTAAGAGAGTACGCACGGATTGAGGATGAGCTGGTTGTTGTCGGGGCAAACACCTGCTTTGAGATGTGGAACAAAGAGCTTTGGGTGGCGGAGAGGGCCGCTGCTCTGGAACAAGCCTGGCAGATTATTGAAGGTCTTGAACGACGTTGAGGAGCTTAGGAGTATTGGCATCAACCCACATGCCGGTTCTGGTCAGTGAGGTCATCGAGGCACTGGCTGTCCAATCCGGCGGCCGCTACATTGATTGCACAGTCGGTGGTGGTGGGCATGCAGCGGCTATCCTGGAACACAGCTCACCAGGAGGTCAGTTATTGGGTCTAGATGCTGACCCTGATGCCATCGGTGTTACCCGTGAGCGACTTAAGGCCTATCGTGAATCTGTCTTGCTTCGGAACGTGAATTTCGCTAACCTGCTAGGCGTTGCCGAAGAACATGGTTTTTACCCGGTAAATGGTATCCTGTTTGACTTGGGGTTATCATCTTTCCAACTGAGCAGTGACGCCCGGGGCTTTAGTTTCCAGCGTGACTCTGCCCTGGATATGCGGCTTAGTCCGGAGCAGGAAGCTACCGCAGAGGATATCGTCAATCAACTTCCGGAGACCGAACTGGCCCATTTGATAAGAACATATGGTGAGGAAACCTACAGCCATAAGATAGCCCATCGTATTGTCGAGGAACGTCCTATTAAAACGACACTTCAGCTTGCCAGAACAATCGAGCTGGCAGTTGGTGGGAGAAGGGGGAAAATCCACCCGGCCACCAAGACGTTTCAGGCATTGCGGATTGCGGTGAATCGAGAGCTTCAATACCTGGATGCTGGCCTGGAGCAAGCGCTGGGACTACTGGGATTTGGTGGTCGGCTGGTTGTCATCAGCTACCACTCTCTGGAGGACCGTGTTGTAAAGCAGTTCATCCA